>Ga0209345_10001826_pt1 | contig 24667 bp, 23 predicted proteins | sample Cruoilmetagenom7_FD_187294 | JGI IMG/M metagenome (GOLD analysis project Ga0209345, IMG submission 187294) | Oil polluted marine microbial communities from Coal Oil Point, Santa Barbara, California, USA - Sample 7 (SPAdes) (version 2) | ecosystem: Environmental > Aquatic > Marine > Oil seeps ...
CGCCCTGCAGGTGCGCTGAACGACATAAAAAGAGGTCGCGATCAGCGCATTGCCTCCGAAAGCAAAAATGACGGCAGACGTATGCAGCGGCCGCAATCGCCCGAAGGTTGTATATTCGAGCCCCAGATTGAGGGCAGGAAAGACCAGTTGAAGGGCAATATAAAGACCGACCGCAAAGCCGACGATACCCCAGAAAATTGTCGCGATCACACCCCAGCGAACCGGATCATCATCATATTTTCCGGGATCGGCGGGCGCCTTCAATATGCCGCGCCCGATCGCGGCATAATCAGCCTTGCTGACCGTCACCCAGAGCGCGATCAGGCAGGCCGCCATGATGATGCCCATATGCACCGCGAAACCACCATCGGCGGCCAAAACCATGCCAATGAATGCCAAAAATACGAGCGCCAGCCATCCGCCGGTCTTTACCAGTAAACTGTCCATAACGTCCTTCCCCGTTTTGTCGGACCCGCGCTATCAGCAAGCAGAATGAGTCAATATACGTAGTCCTACATAGGCTCTATACTATTATGCATTATGTGCCGTGTCGACGATGATATTGGCCCACACGGGCAAATGGTCAGATGCCTTGCGTGCGGTGGGGCTGTCATGGACGCCCGCATTAGATGACCGGATGCTGCTTGAATGCATGATCCGGTCCAGCGTGGCTATAGGATTGCGGGAATGAAAACTGCGCCCGCAGTCCACGATTTCAAATGCCCGTGTAAAATCCTTCAGACAGCCGCGGGCGGCGCTCCATTCATTAAGATCACCCATCAGCACGACCGGGGCGTCTTGCTCTTTGTCCTGCGCCAGTTTCACGATTGCCGCCGCTTGCCGCCGGCGCCACAGACCCGACAGGTCGAGATGCATGCCAAATACGGCCAGCGGTTGGTCATTAATTCGGAAATGGGCCATGATTGCGCCGCGTGGTTCAAGGCAGGGGATGTGCATGATGTCATGTTCCAGCACCTCCACCGATTTTTTGACCAGTATCGCATTGCCGTGCCAGCCCATCGAATCGATCTGCACGTCCAGCGGGATCGCACGATAATCGCTTTGCATTTCCAGCAGTTTCTCGGGAATCGCAGCGGCGCGTGCCCCGAAGCGACGGTCCGCCTCCTGCAGAGCAATGACATCGGCATCGATTTCATTCAGCACATCGATGATCCGGCCGGGATTGCGTCGTCGATCCGTGCCAATGGCTTTGTGAATATTGTAACTGGCGACCTTGATCATCAGGATTTTTTATCTGCTCAGAAAGGATTGAGGCTATAGCCCTGTTGTTGCAGCAAGGCATGGGCGGTCATCGCGGACAGCGACATTTTGACGCTGGGAAGAAGGTCGGCATTGGTAATGTCATGGGCCGCAGCGCTTTGGCCGCAAAGATAAAATGTGACACCATGTTGCTGCAATTGCGCAATCGCGGCAGCGCTGGCATTTTTCCGACCATCTTTGTGCGCCGCGAAAAATTCCTGATTGGTAAGGTCGAGGGAGGCACCGCCATGCACCACAATGGCAAGCTCGATATTTTCCGCCTTTACACCGGCTTTGACCTGCATGTTGATAAAACGTGCGGCGCTTTCGATGGTGCGGTTGATCTTGCCTGGCTCTGCCTCTTTATTGGCGTCGAAAGCGATTTTGAACGTCGCATCAGCCGCCACCGGCTCGTCCTGCTGGACCGGCGCGGTGGGGCCGAAATCTTCAAAAACCGGCCCGGTTGTGAAATTTTCCATCTGAGCCGTGGCGGGTTGGGCGAGAGTCAGGAGAGGGAGCAATAACAGGAGGCGGGGGTTTTGCATTCTTGTTCCAATTCTGTTTGATATGGGCGCTAGTGCTGACAGTGCTTCAATAGCCAATTGCCTGACCGTCTTTGCGCATTTCAGTGGCACCGGTGTAGACGCCGGTTTCTGCGTCACGGCTAATCGCCTGATAGCCGCCGAACATCGCGCCATTGCTTATGACTTCGACCTTATGTCCCATCGCTTTGAGGCGTTCAATGGTTTCGGTCGACATGCCGGGTTCAACATTGAGTATGCCCAAAGGATCGACACCGGTCCCGGCCAGATCGTCGGTCGGCTGGCGGCCACCGTCGTGGTTTAGTCGTGCGGCGTCGCCAGCTTCCTGCAGGTTCATGCCATAATCGACCAGATTGATCATCACCTGGACATGGCCCTGCGGCTGCATGCCACCACCCATCAGGCCAAAGGACATGAACGGTTTTCCGTCCTTTTTCATGAAGGCGGGAATGATCGTCTGGAAAGGGCGCTTGCCGGGCGCATAGACATTGGGATGATCGGGATCGAGCGAGTAAAGCTCGCCGCGATCCTGAAACATGAAGCCGAGCCCGTCGGCGACCAGTCCGCTACCCATGCCGCGATAGTTGGACTGGATCAGCGAGACCATCATGCCGTCCTTGTCCGCCACGGTAAGATAGGTGGTGTCGCCTTCGCCCTCCAGCTTGGGCTCTCCCGGGCCGAATTCCGGCGTCGCCTTGGCCGGATCAATCAGTGCGAAGCGCTCCTTGCCATAATCATCCGACAGCAGCCAGTCGAGCGGGGCAGGGGATATATCGGGATCGGCATAGAAGCGGGCGACATCTTCAAAGGCCAGTCTTTTGGCTTCGGTAATATAATGCAGCACCTCGGCACTGCCACGCGGCCATTGGGTCAGATCGACGTTTTTCAATATATTTGCCATTTGCAGTGCTGCGAAACCCTGCGAGTTCGGTGGCAGTTCGCACAGTTCATAGCCCTTGCGATAATCCACGCAGCCCGGTTCTACCCATTTGCTGCTATGCGCGGCAAAATCTTCGTAACGCAGATTGCCGCCAATCCGTTTGAAATAGCTGTCGATGGTTTTCGCAATCTCGCCCTTGTAAAAGGCATCGCGGCCACCGGTAGCAATTTTGCCCAGCGTATTGGCAAGATCGGAATTCCTGAAAATCTCGCCGGCTTTGGGAGCGCCGTTTTTGAAATAGGTGTTTCGCGCATTGTCGAAATCACCGATCATGTCGAGGCTTTGCTCGAACCGCTTGAGATTGCTGTCAAGATAATAGCCGATCACCGGCGCAACCGGATGGCCGTCCTTTGCATATGCAATCGTCGGCGCGAGGATTTCCGCCATGCTGAGCTTGCCGAATTTTCCGTGCAGTTCAAACCAGGCATCGACCGTTCCGGGAACGGTGACCGGCATCGGCCCGAAAGGCGGGATCGTCTTGCTGCCCTTGAGCTGTTTCATGAATTGTGTGTAGCTGGTGCCCATCGGGCTTTTGCCCGATCCGTTGAGACCATAGAGCTTCTGTGTTTTTGGATCCCAGACGATCGCGAACAGGTCGCCGCCAATGCCGTTGCCGGTCGGCTCCATCAGCCCAAGCGCCGCATTGGCGGCAATCGCGGCATCGACCGCGGTGCCGCCTTTTTTGAGAATATCTATGGCGATCTGGCTGGCCAGTGGGTGGGCCGTTGCCGCCATGCCGTGCTGGGCGTGGACCGGACTGCGCGACCAAGCCTCGCCGACCGGTCGTCCGCCCGCGCCGAGTTCGAGGGTGGGCTGCTCGGAAGGCGTCATGTCCTGAGCAGATGCAGGGCTGACTGTGAACGCGGCCAGCGCGATAGTGGAAAGAAGCAGATTGCGCATGTTATCATCCGTCTTGAAGGGGCGTGTTTCCCGCGAGGCACGGGGGGAGAGTAATGCCCACTCTAACCAGTCTGCTTCCCGCATCAAGTGGGAACGATGGTTAGCACCTTAATTTGATTAGCCGCTTTCGGGCCTTGGCGGATATTAAACCAATTAAGGTCGATCTCGACTAAGGGCGCAAATGCAGAATTTGGAAAAGTATTAAGCAGACATTCTGCTAACGCCCCAATAGCGGTCGTTCCCTTGCTCACGCTATTTTGCTATAAGCAGACGCGGGAGAATGCTTGTGTCGCTTATTCGTGTCGCCCTCTTTGTTGCATTGACTGCGTTCATCACGTCGCCAATCCGAGCTGACAGCTTGCAGCGCGCTGACGGGAGCCTCATCACATATCACCTACTCAACCGGGCTACAGAAGGACGGCAAAGCCTCATCTTGATGCTTCAAGGATCTGGATGCGGACCAGTAATCGAGCGAAAATGGTTGCGAACGGAGCCACCTGTCCTGGCGCCGGGCCGGGCCGTTCTGGCAATCGAGAAATATGGGGTCGCCGATGGGAATATTACTGCCAACGGATTTGAGGATGGGTGCTCACATGACTATTGGCGCGGGAATACACTTCATCAGCGCGTTTTCGACGCAACGCAAACACTCGCGCATTTGCGCAAAGAAGAATGGTGGAATGGCGAGTTAATCATTTACGGCGGTTCAGAAGGCGGAGCAATCGCTGCGATGCTTGCACCTCTCATACCCGAAACTCGGTCTGTCATTATCTTTTCATCTGGGATCGGCGTTTCCGTTTCGGATTTGATACGAAGTGCGATTCCGGTTCCCGTAGCCGCCCAGCTTCCAGCAATTCTGAAAGAGGCCAAAGCCAACCCTTCTCCTACGAAGCGTTTTGGTGGAGCAAGCTACCGATGGTGGGCGGAAGCTGCCGATATTATTCCTGCCAGATTACTTCTTCAAACCGATGCGCCAATCTTGTTCATTCATGGCACGCGGGATCAATTTGCACCGCTTTCTGCAGCCAGAGCTACGCAAACAATGTTTATTGAAGCTGGCAAGAACAACCTCGTCTATCGTGAGTTCGAAGGTTATGACCATTTCATGATAAATGAGGCCGGCGTAGACCATCGTGAGGAGGTTCTCGGTTTCATGGCCGCTTGGCTGGAAGAGAACCAAAGAGCCGACTGACTGCTATCCACCCAGTTGCCGCCGTCAAAAATGACCATAGCTAGCGTCCACTTTCGGGATAAAGCAGAAATACGACCCAGGCCACCACCTCAACATCACAACGCTTGACATAATTACAAAACCACCTATGTTGCATCGCAGCAAAGGCGGCAATTGATATTGACCGTCTGGCGAGAGTTCTGCGTGAGAGGTGACAAGATCACCTCGAACCTATCGCCTTCATTGCTTCTCTTTTTTTCCGGCAGCCTGATCACGCGGGTCGTCTTAACCGACGGCGAACAAGCGCGTGGTGATCATACCGTGCGCAAGACACTTGCTGCTATTACAAGGTATTATCATTGACTAAATTTTCTGATTTCGCATTGGCGGAAGCTATTCAAAAACGCGTGGCCGAAGGCGGCTACACCACTCCATCCCCGATCCAGCAGCAAGCCATTCCCCCGGCGCTGGAAGGCAAGGATATTCTCGGCATCGCGCAGACCGGAACCGGCAAGACCGCCGCGTTCTCGCTGCCGTCGATCCATCATCTGCTGAACAACAAGAAACGCGCCGGTCGCTTTGAATGCCGGATGCTGGTGCTCGCGCCGACGCGGGAACTGGCGCGGCAGATCGCCGACAGCATGGTTGGCTATTCCAAGGGACTCGGCATTTATGTGACCTCGGCCTTTGGCGGCGTGCCGATCAACCGGCAGAAGCGCGTGCTTGAACGCGGTGTCGACGTGCTGGTGGCCACGCCGGGCCGTCTACTCGATCTGGTTGACCAGCGCTTTCTGAACCTCAGCAAGGTCGAAATACTGGTGCTCGACGAAGCCGACCAGATGCTTGATCTCGGGTTCATCGTACCGCTGAAGAAAATTGTGCCGTTGCTGCCAAAACAGCGCCAGAGCCTGTTCTTCTCGGCGACCATGCCGAAGACGATCTCTCAACTGGCGGACCAGTTCCTGACCAATCCTGTCCAGGTATCGGTTGCACCGCAATCGACCACGGCAGAGCGCGTGGACCAGAAGGTCACCTATATCAACCAGGACGACAAGCAGCGCCTGCTCAAGGATTTCATCAACAAGGAAAATCCCGATCACATGCTGGTCTTTACCCAGACCAAACATGGCGCTGACAAGGTCGTGAAAAACCTGATGGCGGTCGGTATCCACTCCGCCGCGATCCACGGTAACAAAAGCCAGCCGCAGCGCGAGCGCGCTCTGGGCGATTTTCGCAAGGGCAAGATCAACATTCTCGTCGCCACCGACATTGCGGCGCGCGGGATTGATGTCGACGGCGTCAGCCACGTGATCAACTTTGACATGCCCAATGTGGCGGAACAATATGTTCACCGGATCGGCCGGACGGCGCGGGCAGGGGCGAGCGGTATTTCTTACTCGCTGGTTGCGCCTGACGAGCGTCAGTTTCTCCGCGATGTGGTGAAACTGACCGGTGTGAAGCCCGACGTCATCGCGCTTCCGGAAGGCTATGACGAACCGCCACGCGAAGAGGTGGCACCGCGCATCTATGGCCAGAAGCCCAAGAAATATGGTGCAAAACCGACCCGTAGCGGGCCGCCGAAGAACAAGCATAGTTCGCGCAAGGGCCGTCCTGGCGGCGGTGGTTCCGGTCGCGGTGGTCGGGGTTCGAAAGCGAAGAGCGACGGGCCCAAGCACTGGAACAACGGCGCGAAATCGTTCAAGCGCCGGCAGGCCCGCAAAGCGGACGCCTGATCTATGCGGAGATTAGCGCCTTGCTGTCGGCAAGCGCGCTGATTTCCGCATCACTCAAACCCAGCCAATCCTGAAGCGCGGCGACATTATGTTCGCCGCGCTTTGCGGTTTTGGTATCGGTGTCGATGCCGCTTTTCGATTTCGAGAAGCGATAGGGAGATTGTATGGTGCGGCGGGGATTTCCCACATCATTGGTCACATCGACGACCACGCCGTTCGCTTTCACGCTGGGCTGTTCGTAGATTGCGGGCCCAAAGGGACGGACTTCGCCCCAGGCGAGATTGAGCCGGTCGAGCGTGGCGGTGAGCGCCGCAAAGCTTTCGTGCCCCAAGATATGCTGTTCCATCGTTTCGCGCCGCATCCGTACCTTGGTTTCAATATCCGCTCCCTCCGGTGTCGGGTCGGCAACGCCGTCCCGGGTCGAGAACATCACCCACATCCATTTCATATCGCCGGTGATCAGTATCTTGCGATTTTCCGGCGCATCCCAGACGCTATTTTCTTCCGGCTTCGGCCATGCATCTTCCAGCGCTCAGTAAGCATAGTCGTCGACCGAATGAAGCACGTTGATCATCGCGAGATCAATATGCTGCCCTTCACCCGTTTGGTCCCGGACGCGCAGGGCGGCCAATACGGCGATGATACCATGGAGCGAACTGTAGCTGTCTGCAACCGCGAGCTGGATATCGGTCGCTTGCCCGCCGCCTATTTCCTGCTGCCGTGAAATCAGGCCGGTCTCGGCGTGCAGCACGGGTGCATAGGCGGCCTTTTCCCGGTCTGGACCGGTTTGGCCATAGCCCGAAACGGACAGCATGATCAGTCCGGGATTGACCTTGGTCAAATCATCCCAGCCGATACCGAATTTGTCCATGATACCGGGGCGGAAATTCTCGGTAACGATATCGGCCTCGGCTGCCAGTTTCAGAACCAGCGCGCGCGCCTTCGGCTTTCAGATCGACGCAGATATTCTTCTTGCCGATATTGAGCTGCAGATAATTGCCGCTGACCCCGTTTTCGCGTTTGGCGAGCTTGCGGGTCACATCGCCTTCCGGCGGTTCGACCTTCAGCACCTCCGCGCCCAGATCCGAGAGCATGCGCGTGGCATAAGGCCCCGCTACGACGCGCGAAAAATCCAGGACTTTGAGCCCCGCTAGCGGAAAATCTGTCATATTCTCCCGACGTCAGAGTTTCATCTGCTGTTTCATGGTCTTTTCCGTAGTCGCGCCATAAGGGGGAAGGAAACCGGCAATTTTGGCAATATTGATTTTAGGCTGACGATAGACCGCTTTGCCGTGGCTGAATTCCTTGAATCCGTCCGGTCCGGTATAGGCACCCATGCCGGATGGCCCGACTCCGCCGAACGGCAGGTCATGCTGGGCGATATGGAAAATCACATCGTTGATCGTGACACCGCCGGAAATAGTGCGGTCCAGCACCTTGCGCTTGTCGCTCTCCGTATCGCCGAAATAATAGAGGCCGAGCGGCCGGTCATGATCGTTCACATAGTCGATCACCTCGTCGAGATTGCGATAGGTTTTGACCGGCAGAACCGGGCCGAAAATTTCTTCCTGCATCACCCGCATGTCGTCGTTTACATTCTGCAGCACGGTCAGCGGCATCTTGTTGCTGTTGGTGTTGGAGAAATCCTCATCACCGGGATTGACGATGGTCTGTTTCGCGCCCTTCTCGACGGCGTCGTCGATCAGCCCCTGCAAGCGCTCCTTGTGGCGACCATTGATTACGGAGGTATAGTCGTCATTGGCGATCAGCGTTGGATATTGTTCCGCGACATTCGTTGCAATTCCTTCGACAACCGCGTCTTCCTTGTCCTGCGGCACCAACAGATAGTCGGGTGCGAGGCAAATCTGGCCGGCGTTCATCATTTTGCCCATGGCGATCCGCTGGGTTGCTTTTTCGATATCGGCATCGGGACCGACGATCGTCGGCGACTTGCCCCCCAGTTCCAGCGTCACCGGTGTCAGATTTTGCGCGGCAGCCGCCATCACATGTTTGGCGATTCCGCCACCGCCGGTGAAGATAAGATGATCCCACGGGATTTCGGAGAAGGCCTTGCCGGTTTCCGGGCCGCCCGTGATTACGGTCATTTCCTCCGGTGCAAAATATTCGGCAACGAGTTTTTTAACCAGTTCACCAGTCTCCGGGCAGAATTCGGAAAATTTGATGATCACCCGGTTGCCGGCGCCAAAGGCTCCGATGGCCGGATCAAAGGCGAGATTGATCGGGAAGTTCCACGGCGCGATAACGCCGACCACACCCTTGGGCTGATATTCAACCTGACCGCTGGCACCCAGCAGGCCGAGCGGGAAATCCATCTTGCGTTTCTCGGGGCGCATCCATTTTCTGAGATGTTTCTTGTGGTCCTTGGCGTGTCCGACAATGGACATCAGGTCCGTCATCACGGTCTGCACGCTGCTGCGATGTCCGAAATCATTCGACACGGCCTGGCAAAGCGCATCCTGATTTTCGATGATCATCTTTGCGGTGCGGTTGATCCGGTCCATCCGGGTTTCATAGCTGACGGGCAATTCGGCGTGAAACGCATCGCGCTGCGCCTGAAAAAGCTTCATCATCTCGTCTTTGCTGACTTCGCCGGCTGCTGCTTCCAATGCTTCCATATCTGCTCTCCAAAGGGCAGGGCTTCAATGCCCCGTCAATGTCCGTTTCAATTGAGTACTTAAACGGATTTTTGGCGGCTTGTCGAGGGTGAAAGCCTATCGGGCCAGAGCATCTATCGCTTTGGCGGTTGCCACCAGCTGGTTGGCCTGTTTGAGATGCAGCAGCTCTGTCATTTTGCCATCGACCACGATGACGCCCTTGCCAGCGTTGACCGGGTCCTTGAACGCCGCGATGATTGCTTCTGCTTCGGCAAGGGCACCGGCTTGCGGGGCAAAGACCCGATTGGCGGTTTCAATCTGTGCCGGATGGATGAGGGACTTGCCATCGAAGCCGAGTTTTTGCGCCTCCAGACATTCTGCCTCCAGCCCGTCCGGATCATTGAAATCATTATAGACGCTATCTATGACATTGAGACCATAAGCCCGGGCGGCGATCACGGTCTGGGTCATGACGGAGCCAAAGACGTCACGATCATGCTCGGCGTGCATTTCCTTGGCCAGATCGTTGAAACCCATGACAAAGCTCGTCAGCCGGGTTTCCGGCCCAAGAGCCGCAATCGCTCCGAGTTCCAATATTGCCTGCGGCATCTCGATCATCGCCCATAATTTGGTGGCGACGTTCGCACCAAGATCATCGATAACACCATCGATCCGGATAATATCCTCTGCGCTCAATATTTTCGGCACCAGCACGGCATCTGCTTTGCTGAGACAGGCTTGCTTGAGATCATCGTCGAACCAGACTGTGTCCATCGCATTGATCCGGACGACCAGTTCCCGGTTGCCGTATTGCCCGGATTGCAGGGCAGCGCAGGCATTTCCGCGCGCTTCATTCTTGGCGTCCGGTGCGACGGCGTCTTCCAGATCGAAAATAATCGTGTCGGCGGACAGGGTCTTTGCTTTTTCCAGCGCACGCTCGTTGGATGCGGGCATGTACAGGCAGGATCGGCGGGGGCGAAATGTTGTTTGGGTCATATTGGCGCTATATCCTTGGTTGGGTCATATTGGCGCTATATCCAATGCGGCGCGCCGTGCAAACCGATCTGAAACAGAGGACGGAATTTTCCTCCGCGATCATCTGGGCAACGGCCGGTTCACCATCGCTGCTTGAAAAGCATTGACCCCGGCTTCCGGCTAGACCAATCGGACTTCCATGCAATGGTTTGAAATCAAAATCTGGCTGGAATCATCAATCGGACTGGACCGTGACTCTCTGCACATTTATGCGGGTGTCGGGATACAGTTGGTGGTCGCTCTATTCTGCCGCCGTTCTCTTGCCAGCCCTATTCCGTGGCTGTTCGTCGTCGCTGCGGCGCTCGCCAATGAATATTATGACTATACCCGACTGGGGGTGAGATTGGACAGAATTTCGGAAAATTATTATGATGGAACTGTCAGAGATATCTGGAACACCCTGCTGCTGCCCACATTGTTCTTGCTGATTGCAAAATTCCGGCCAACCTGGCTGACCGGCAAACGCCCTGCGGACAAGAAAAAGGATAAACCGGTGGAGACTACCCCCCCAATTTAGTCCTTTTCGTCGAGCATCTGAGCTATTTTTCTTACATTTTGCGATTGCCCGCGTGGCAAGACCACGACCTTGTTTTCGTGGGTAACGATGATCAGATTCTCTACACCGAGCACGGCGACGTCGAGATCGTGACTGTGGATCAGGTTGCGGTGTGATTCGATTGCCTCGGCCTTGCCGAAAATGACATTCGAATTCTGGTCCTTGTCGGAGATGTCGAACAGGGAATCCCAGCTTCCGACGTCAGACCAGCCGGGATTTACGGGGGTAACCGCAATTTTTTCCGCTCGTTCCATGATCGTATAGTCAATCGAGTCAGAGGGCGATGAAGCAAATGCGTCCGGGTCCGGATAACAAATCTCGTTTTCCATCCGTTTCCCGTTCATCGCTGATCGACACGCATCGAGCATTTCGGAGGCGTGTTTTTCCATGGCCGTCAAATAGCTGTCTGCCCGAAACAGGAATATCCCAGCGTTCCAACAATAGCCGCCATCCGCCAGCATTTTTTCGGCTTTTTCCTGATCGGGCTTTTCGACAAATCTATCTGCAGCCAGACTTTTGCTGCTGCCGACAATCTTACTGCCCTGCTGGATATATCCGTAACCCGTTGCTGGCTCGGTCGGTTCAATGCCGAATGTCACCAGCCAGCGGGATTGCGCGACGGAAATTGATTCCTGTACGGCTTTTTGAAAGGCCGCGACATTTTTGATGATATGATCGCTCGGCATCACCAGTAACAAATCGGTCGGGTTCTCGGCGGCAAGCGCAGCAAGCGCGATGGCGGGGGCGGTATTGCGCGGGCAGGGTTCCAATATGATCGCGCCGGGCGTTGCGCCGACCTCCTGCATCTGTTCCTGCATGATTTCGATATGGTTGGAGCAACCGACAATGATCGGATCGCGATAAAGTCCCTGGTCCGCGCAGCGCTGAAACGTCAGTTGAAACATGCTCAGCGGACCAAGAAGGTTTAGAAATTGCTTTGGTTTCTCTCGGGTCGAGAGCGGCCATAGCCGGGTCCCGGAGCCACCGGATAATATGACGGGGGTAATGCGGGCTTTTTGCGGCATGATCAGAAACTCATTATGTCGTGCAGGCAATAAACGATTTTTCGTTCTTGGACAAATCGATATCGGACAATTGCGGGCAGATTCCACATTCTCCCGGCTTGATCAGTTTGCCGCGGACGGTGACAGACCCTTCCAGCGGGATGACTTGCCATTCCTTGCTGGCGGTTTGCGACAATAGCGTGTCATCACTGCCGACAATCTGGAATAATTCAAATGGTGAGCCAAGCGAGAGGCGGCTTGATGCGTCGGTCGGGACCACTTGGCTATATTTCATATCATAAGATGACAGCTTAACAACCGCCATTGCTTCGTCGAGGTGAAGTTCGCGCGGCCGTCCATAGTCGTAAATACGATAGGTGATATCAGCATTTTGCTGGATTTCTAACAGTGAAATGCCCGGTCCAATGGCATGGATCGTTCCCGGGGGAATGTAATAGAAATCGCCTTTCTTGACCGGCTTCCAGTCAATAAGCTGCTCTATTTCTCCTAATATCGCTGCCGTTTTCAGCTTGGTCGCGCTTGCGGGGTTTTTCAAACCCAGGCCCAGACGCGCATCTGGTTCGGCATCCAGTATACACCAGCATTCAGCTTTGCCATGCGGCAACCCGATCCGGCGGGCCTGTCGGTCGTTGGGATGTACCTGTATCGACAGCTTTTCGCTGGTGAAAAGATATTTGGCCATCAGCTGGGGCGTTATCCCCTTGGGGGCCTGAAACCGGATTTCGCCAATTTTCTTGTCACTCTTGTGATTGAAAATATCAGGCAGGAGCTCTTGCCCCCATGGCTTCTCAATAAATTTCCGCTTCAGCTTCATGATCAGGATTCAGTAATCATTGGTTTCGTCCGACGCTTGTATATACCATCCCGGATTGTGCGACTTCTGTCGGGTTGTAAATATTCCGCAGGTCGACCAACACATTCCCTTTCATGGTTTGAGCGAGCTTCTTCAAGTCCAGCGCACGAAACGCATCCCATTCGGTCACGATGACAACCGCGTCCGCTTCTTTTGCAGCATTATAGCTGCTGTCTGCCATCTCAACGTCCGGTAAAATATTCTTCGCCAGTTTCATGCCCTCTGGATCATAGGCTGTCACTTGCGCTCCACCATCGAACAAGGTTTGCGCAATAGTGATGGAAGGAGCGTCTCTCATGTCGTCGGTATTGGGCTTGAATGTGAGGCCCAGCAAAGCCACTTTTTTGCCGCGAACATCCCCGCCGAGTGCGTGAATTACCTTGCGGCCCATGGCGCGTTTGCGCTGATCATTTACTTGCACCACCGTTTCGACAATGCGAACCGGGCTATCATTGTCCTGCGCCGTTTTCATCAAAGCCAGCGTGTCCTTAGGAAAACAGCTGCCGCCATATCCCGGACCGGCGTGAAGGAACTTTGATCCGATCCGGTTGTCCAGTCCGATTCCCCTGGAAACCTCCTGGACATCAGCGCCAACTCTTTCACATAGATCGGCGATTTCATTGATGAAGGTGATCTTTGTCGCCAGAAATGCATTTGCAGCATATTTGATCAGCTCTGCCGTGCGTCGTCCGGTAAATAATATTGGTGACTCATTGAGGAAAAGCGGGCGATAAATTTCGGTCATCACCTCCTTTGCCCAGTCATCCTCTGTCCCGATGACGATACGGTCGGGACGTTTAAAATCACGAATAGCGGCCCCTTCACGCAAAAATTCGGGATTGGAAGCCACCGAGAAACGGTCTCGTGGCTGCTTCTTCTTTAATATCAGTTCAACCTCGTCGCCGGTTCCTACGGGAACGGTGGATTTGGTTACGATCACGGTTCGTTTGGTGATGGACTCCGCGATTTCTTCGCTGGCGGCATAAACATAGCTCAGGTCGGCGTGGCCATCGCCCCTTCGCGAGGGCGTGCCCACTGCGATAAAGATTGCATCGCAATCTTTTACCGAACCGGCCAGATCGGTCGAAAAGGACAGGCGCTCTGCGGCAACATTGCGTTCGACAAGGTCAGCGAGCCCAGGTTCGAAAATGGGCATGATATTCTTGTCTAGATCCGAGATTTTTTGCTCGTCTTTGTCGACACACACCACGTCATGACCGAAATCAGCGAAGCAGGCACCCGAGACGAGGCCGACATAACCGGAACCTATCATTGCAAGTTTCATTAAATTTCCTCGAATATTCGGCGTCTTGCCGTAAAAATCTCGCGGCTTGTGGCCCGGGGGCGACCATAGGTCAAGTTTGCAGAAACCGGACCATGTTTAAAGGCTTTTCTAATCATTTACGAAAAGCTTTCATCAATTGACAAAAGAAGGCGGGGCAATCCTGTTCCCTTCTCACCAAATAATGACAATAGCCGGTGAAACACTATGTTTGAAAGTGCTTGGCCAAACCGATACTGACGGGTAAATATACCAGACAGGGAGGCAGTCCTGAAATCGAATGCCAGCTTTGAGAAATAAATGATTGAAAATATGACAACAGTTGCGACGTCGGTGCTGGAAAAAATAGCCCAGTTGGCTCGTTGGCAGAAAAAGACGATCGTGTTTCTGGTCGATCTGCTGCTCTGTGTCCAGTCGATCTGGATCGCTTACTCCCTTCGCATTGGTGTGTGGGTCTTGTGGGATATTGCCGTTCAGAAGATCGTACTGGTCTGCCTGTTGACGATGATTCCTGTCTTTATCCTGAGCGGCGTTTACAAGGCGATTTTCCGCTATGCGGGCACCGGGATGATGAAAACGCTGGTTCGTGCGTTCATCATATATTCGGTCGTTGTCGGTTTTGTATTCATCATAGTGGGGGTAGACGGCGTGCCCCGCACAATCGGGGTGATACAGCCGGTTGTGTTTTTCATCATGGTCGGCTTTGTCCGAGTTGCCGCACGATATCTGATGATCGATATTCTGGGCCGAAACCGGTTCGCTGGCGAAGTAAAAAATGTTCTGATCTACGGGGCGGGCAGTGCGGGACAGCAACTTGCAGCGTCAATGCGATCTCAACCTGCCATGCGATTGTGCGGATATGTAGATGATGATCGGCGACTGAACGGGCAAAGGCTGGACGGTGACAAAGTCTACTGGAGCGGCGATCTTCCAAAGTTGATTGATGAGCGGAATATAACCGAGATCCTGCTGGCCCTGCCACGGATCAACCGTAAAAAACGCCGCAAAATTGTGGATCAAATCCGCGAGTTCAAGGTTCATGTGCAAACCTTGCCGAATATGCAGGAAATAATCTCCGGCAAGATTTCGTTCAGCGATATTCGGGAACTTGACATCGAAGACTTGCTTGGTCGCGAGCCGGTCTTGCCCAACGAACTGCTGTTCGGAAGGACCATTGTCGGGAAGACCATATTGGTGACCGGAGCGGGGGGATCAATTGGGGGAGAGCTTTGCCGGCAGATTGCGAAATCGGGGGCCCGCCGGCTGATCTTGTTGGATCTGTCCGAATTTGCCCTCTACGCAATAGAGAAAGAGCTGAAAAATTTAATGGCCGGTCAAGATATCACGGGGCTGGAATTGATACCGGTTCTGGGCTCGGTCGTTGATGGCGACAAGATGGCTGAAATATTCTCAATGTGGAAGCCGGACACGGTTTTCCACGCGGCTGCGTATAAGCATGTGCCGCTGGTAGAAGCCAACCCGATCGAGGGTATCAGAAACAATATTCTGGGAACGAAAACGCTCGCTGCTGCTGCACAGGCGGCACAGGTCAAGGATTTCATTCTGATCAGCACTGACAAGGCCGTGCGTCCGACCAATATAATGGGTGCGACCAAGCGAGCGGCTGAACAGGTGGTCCAGAATTTCGCTGACGCGGGGGGCGTGACGAAATTTTCCATGGTCCGATTTGGTAACGTCCTTGGTTCCAGTGGTTCGGTGGTTCCCCTGTTCCGCAAGCAAATCGAGCAAGGTGGCCCGATTACCCTGACCGATCGCAAGGTTACGCGCTATTTCATGACGATACCGGAGGCCGCTCAACTGGTGATTCAAGCCGCCGGCATGGCAAAGGGCGGTGAAGTATTTGTGCTTGATATGGGAAAATCAGTAAAAATTCTGGATCTGGCAGAGACGATGGTTCGCCTTTCGGGGCTGACCGTGCGCGGCGACAATAATCCTGATGGCGATATAGAAATTGTTGAAGTCGGACTGCGCCCGGGTGAAAAACTCTATGAAGAACTGATTATCGGCAGTGATCCACAGACCACCCAGCACGCACGTATAATGAAGGCTCACGAATCCTATCTTGCGGCGGACAGGTTGGATGAACTGATTGCGAGTTTGATGAACTGCCGCGACCCGAAGGCCGCTATCACATTGCTCAAGGCTCTGGTCCCCGAATTTATGCACGAACGAGACAATGTCAAAATGGAACAGGCTTCTTGAACGCAGGATTTCGATTGACCGCGGAAAGGGCCTTCGCCGACCGGTCTTTCGCGGATTGAACTTTCAGCGCTTGAAAAGCCCGAAGGGCACAATTCGATTTTGCGCGTCATGCCCGATATCCGAAAGGCCCAGATAGGGAATGCCATTTGCCTCCGACCAGCGCCGGGCAATCGCCTCGGGAGTTTCCCCGAATGGGCGATCATTTTCGGGGACATCGCTGACGCGGCCCAATTTCAGTCCGGACAGACCATGATCTGCCAGATTGCTGCAGAGGTGAAACATCGCGCGGTCAAAGGCGTATAAATATTCCGCTATCTCCTCAACGATCAGAATATGGCCCTTCAGACCCGGCATCAGATTCGTTCCGGTCATCATCGCGATCGTCATCAAATTGAACGCAGCATGTTTCTCGCCGTCGATCAGGTCAGGCGCAAGCGTATCCGGTTTTCTATCCACAAGCCAATCCAGCGCGCGTTGAATAGCCTTGTCGCCGTCCGTTCTCCCAATATCAGCAGGCATCGGACCATGAGCGACCTCTCCGATGTCCGCGCGATAGAGCGCACCCAGCAAATTTCCTGCGTCGCTATAGCCGAGATATGTTTTGCGTTTTGCGCTACTGTCCAGCTGGCTGACGGCGGCTGCCGCAATACGGGCAGCGCCATAGCCGCCACGGGCAAACCATATCGCATCGATTGACGGATCATTGGCCAAGCTGACGAAACTGGCCGTACGCTGTTCGTCGCTGCCGGCAAAATGCCCGTGTTCGAGAAAACATTGCTCCTCGAAGATCAATTCGGCCTGTGGATGGGTTTCGGCTGCGAGCGCGATAACGCGATCAGCGCCCTCTCTGGAGAAAGGGGTCGAGGGCGCACAAATACCGATGCGGACTGGTGAAGAGATTGATTTTGTTCCTTGCGCCATTGCCAAATAGGGAGAGAAGCAATAGCGCGAAAAAATGAATGAAGACAAATCCTATTATTTTTGCGGAATCGGCGGTTCCGGAATGTTGCCTCTGGCGATGATTGTAAAAGCGGCAGGCGCGCGGGTCGCCGGATCGGACCGGGCATTGGACCAAGGGCGATTGGCTGACAAGTTCCAATGGTTGCAAGATCGGGGAGTGAAGCTGTTTCAGCAGGATGGCAGCGGTTTGACCGACAGCAGTCAGATATTAATCGCTTCCGCGGCGATTGAAGATAATGTTCCCGACGTCGCACAGGCCATCGCATTGGGCTGCAAGCGAATGACGCGGGCTGAACTCTTGGCTGAGCATTTTAACGCCGTGCCGTGCAGCATCGCGGTCGGCGGAACCAGCGGAAAGTCCACCGTGACCGGAATGATCGGCTGGATCCTGACCGAGGCGGGCCGTGATCCGACGATCATGAACGGTGCTGTGATGAAGAATTTTGTGAATGATGATACCCCGTTCGCCAGTTCTCGCGTTGGTGCGGGTGCGTTGATGGTGAGTGAAGTGGATGAAAGCGATGGATCCATCGCTCTGTTCGATCCCAAAATTGCGGTGCTCAATAATGTCAGCCTCGATCATAAAAGCCTGGAAGAGCTGAGAATATTGTTCGGCGATTTTATCGCCAAATCGCGGCATGCAATCTGGAATTATGATGATGAGGAATCCCGGACGCTTGCCGGTGCCCGCCATCTGTCAAAGGCGTCCAGTTTCGGATTTTCCGAAGGTGCCGATTATCGGGCACTGCAAGTCGAGGAAAAATCTCTTGGCAGCAGTTTTGTGTTGCGAACTGATGACGCGGACTTCCGGGTTTTGCTGCAAGTGCCAGGTCGGCATAATATTGCCAACGCGCTGGCGGCGATAGCAGCTTCTTGTGCAATCGGTGTCCCGGTTGAGCAAGCCATAGCGGCGATTGAATCATTTGTTGGCCTTGCTCGCCGATTCGATATTATCGGAACCCGAAACGAGATTACGGTGATCGACGATTTTGGCCATAATCCCGATAAAATCGGTGCGACGCTTGCGACCCTCAAGGCTTTTCCTGGTCGGGTTGTGGCATTCTTTCAGCCACATGGATTTGGTCCGATCAAAAAAATGGGGGCAGAGCTTGCCGGAGTTTTCTCCGCAACTCTCAATGGCGATGATCGCGTCATCCTGTGTGATCCTGTCTATTTTGGCGGTACGGTTGACCGTACGCTGGGAAGCGAATCCATCGTCGATGCAATAAACGCAGCCGGCGGTGAGGCAGAATATTTCGCCGCACGACAGGATTGCGGTGACAGGATGGCAGAAATCGCAAAAGCGGGTGACCGTATCGTCATCATGGGCGCACGCGACGATACATTGCACAGCTTTGCACAATCCGTTCTGGCTGCGGTCACCAAGGATCAGTCATAGGGCAGCGAGATGCGATACGCTTTGCGGAAGAGATCCCCCCATGGTTTCGACCAAGCTGACAACACATCGACGAACGGGCCGCGCCGGTCTTTTATTGATCGCAAATAAAATGGGACGTTCACGACCGACATCTTCCAATGGCGGGGGCCGCAGCATCGCACCGGCCGACCGGATTTCATGCGTCTCCAATTTTATCTCCTGGTTGATTCTCGAAAATAGGCTCTAAGCGACCTTCAAACGGCGTCCGTCGACATGGATGAGGGTTAAGGCGTTGGTAATCTATGTGAGGAAAGAGTTAACGTTCTTGATCCAGTACGAGGACATCATTGAAATTATCCTTTAAAAACAGACGATCACGGATTTACAACCGTAACATACTGTATCAATTGCCGTGTCTAACTGACATTTCACGTCATCGCCGCGCACAAAGGATGGGCAAGCGGGGGCAATCCCAATCTTGCCTGTGGTAACCCAAATAATTAGCCACAGCTGTCCTGACGTCGGTGCGTTATTCTGGTCGATATCGTAGTGATCGTTTTCGGTGGAGCGAGTGAGAAAATTACTCGCTCCACCATCGGGCAGATGTCTGATTGCCTCCCGCTTGCAAATAACTTGTGGGAAAATTCATGGCGTCAGCTGGTCTCATATCATTGGAGGTAAAAGTCGTTTTCTTGCGACTTTTCTGCTGCGCGAAAATCGTTCCGCTGGCGATATTATTTGTTGTCACCAACAGTATTTTACCGGCGCTGGCGTCGGAGGTGCAGGAATCCAACCATGTCCAGACGTCGAATGGCAGCGGTGAGGCGACGGCTGTCTCGCGTGTGCGTGTAATCAAACCGTTCTCGATGATTGCGACGGCTCAGGCGGCAACCAAATCACATGACGACGGAATCTCTGTTTTGCGTCGCACGGTCACGCGTCCTTGCTCGGCTATGTTGCACGCTGATCCAAATCGCGGCGTCGCTGAAGCGTGTGAATTGCGTTTGATAGAATTACAATGAACCGGAGATCTGGGGTGATAATGCTGGCATCCACCATGAAATATCCCGTGGCAAAGCTGAAACTCGGATGCCTGCGCCGCCGTCTTGTCGCGATGTCTGGAGGATTTTCAGCGGGCATTGCGTTGATCGCTTTCGCGGTGCCGGCACCCTTGTTTGCAGATGCAGCTACGGGCGAAAATATTGCGATCGCTCTGTCGAGCAGCATTGTTGCAAGTCCGCTTGGAACGGGCGACGATGCTCGGGCCGTACCGGGCGCTGTGGTCGAGTTTTCTGTTGCGGTGACGGGGCCATTTACGACGGATTCACCGGTCACGTCTTTTGCAATCACCAACAGGGTCCCCGATCAAATGTCGCTTTTTGTCGGTGATCTGGCGCAGGCGGGCACGGGGCCGGCCCTATTCAGGGACAAGGACAGCGGTTTGATGTTTCGCTTCGACGGACTTGCAAGCGAGACAGATTCAATCGAATTTTCGGGCAGTGGCGGCAAGACTTATGATTATGTGCCCGTCGCCGATGCCGAAGGCTTTGATCAGAATGTCACCCATATCAAACTCCGCCCGGACGGCGCTTTGCGACCGGCCAATCACGAATATGAACGTTTCTCCATCGGCTATAGAATGAAAGTGAAATAATGAAAAATGCTGTTCAGCTTAGTGCATTCTCGACGGAACCCATCGACATTGATCAGGTGGTACCAGACCGGAGGCGGCAGAATCGGCATATCGCGATGCTTCGTCTTGCCAAGATAAAGGCGGAATTCGGGGAGGGATGGGGCTTTATCAAAAATCTTTCCGCCACCGGAATGATGGTTGAAGTGCATTCCGGTTTTGATTTGGGGAACAGAATCTCTGCGACTTTGAATGAAGAGCAGGAACTGAGCGGTATCGTGCGGTGGCGCGAACAGTCGCGAGCCGGTGTCGAGTTTTCCGAACCCATTGATGTCGCGAAGGTGCTTGCCAAACCAGATCATATCAAGTCGGGACGGATCCCGCGCCTGCCGCGCATAGAGATGCAGCATCCGGTCAATCTGTATCACGGATCGCAGATCATCCCTGCCAATATATGTGATATTTCACCCGCAGGTATTTGTGTAAGAACAGATTATTGCTTCGAGGTTGGTAAAAGTCTGAAGCTGTCAGTGCCAGAATTGCAGGATATACAAGGTACCGTGCGCTGGCAATCGGGTGACCGGGTCGGAATCGTATTCTCTCAGCGCCTTCCGCTTGATGACATGATGATCTGGCTGTCCACCTTCCATAACGCTGACACGATCAATAGCGGAGGGCTTGTCGCGCTCGACAAGGCCGAAGAGAAGCCGAATTCTGTCGTTCCGACACCGGATGGTTTGCCCTATCAGGTCATCGGACATGATGAACGGGATAAAGAGATTTTGATCGACAAAGTGGATTCGGCGACGGATGCTCTGGTACAGTTCAAGGCAACGTCGAAGTTCTTTTCCAACGTCAGCATCCGCAATGCAGATAACGTCGCATTGTCGATCGGGGAAATTGTTCTGCGTGCCTATGAGGAAGAACGGGGAGCAGCTAAAACTCAACTTGGCTGAACATTGCGGCTTTCTTGCTGCTATCCCCCAGATCATAGAGGTTCACCCGCAATTGCGAGGGGGATTATCCTCCATTTCAGACCTAAGGCTGGAACATTTTTTGCAATAATCTCGGTAAATTTTGCTTTATTAATCTATTGATGTCATGAATTAATATCGATAGGCCTGATTACTATTAATAATTTTTAATAATGATGGCTATATTATATGGTTTGGAAATTAACCGAAACGGTGCTCGTCGGTTGATGAAATATACTGTAGCACACAGCGAATTATTGGTGATGGGATGAGAAGTCCTGTTGAGACTCAAGGGTATGGTCGTCGCATGTTGTCAGTTTATATTTTATCCCTAGTGGTATTCGCCTTGATTATCGCCGTTGTGGTCCTGGTTTACGGATTGCAAAAACTCCGTGCAAACTTGCATGCTGTGACTCTGGAGCTTGAACGCTGCAAGCTGACTCTTGAACTTTCGGAGGATGTTGGCCGCTTCGGTTCTTGGCACCTGAATGTGACGACAAATATCGTGAAATGGTCAGATTATGTCTTTGACATACACGAACGCAGACATTCGCTCGGCGACCCCATGCTCGAACAAGCGGTCAATTATTATCATCCGACGGATCGGCCGGCAGTGCAATCTGCCGTTCAGCTTGCCATAGAGCAGGGCGAGGATTTTGAGTTCCGGGCGCGAATCATTACCGACCAGGGAAACGAACTACCGGTTCTGGCCCGGGGCACCTGTCAGATCGGCGTCGATGGAAAGGTGTTGGGAATATTCGGATGTGTCGTTGATTTGAGTACACCCGAGGATCGGCAAGTCACCTGATTTTTCGATATTGTCGGCATGTTCAGCAACCGTATAAGGAGATGCGCGTAGAAAGAGCGAGGGCAACCGACTTGCTCAATGATTAAACCGGCTGACCGCCACCGACCGGGAAAGGGCCTTGCCAATTTTGAATGAAGACGAAAAACTACAACTTTGCCTGGAGCGGGACCGGCTGCTTTGCACTCCGGAGTTTGCACGCTCTCCGACGATGAGCAAGCTGCTCCGATTTCTTGTCGATCATAAATTGTTGGAAGAAAGCAAGCCTCTGACGGCTTATACCATTGCCGTTGATGCTCTGGGGCGCGACGACGGGTTTGATACCCAGATAGACAGTTATCCCCGTGTACAAATCGGCCGTCTCCGCCGGATGCTGGACCATTTCTATCTCCGCGAACCGAGTGAGAACCGGCTTGCCATCCCCTATAATCACTATGAAATATTCGTTTGTCCCAACGAACCGGTTACCGCCGCGGACGATATGGTCGGCAGGCCTGAAACGGCTGCCCAGGCGCCCGATGACCTCGCCACTGCGTCATTTGCTGCTGTTACTGACGGAGGTTCGGCGAAAGGCTTTTTTTCGGCTGGTCACGGTCCTATTCTGGCAGCTCTTCTTGTGCTTATATTGGCGGCAATCGGCGCTCTCTATTATTCGCAACGGACCGAAGGTCTGGACGAATCCTCAATCGCCTATCCATCGATTACGGTAACCGGGCCTGAAGATGTCACCATGTCTTCGTCCCGCGCAAAAATTCAAATGACTCACAGCTATCTGATCGGGGCGCTGAAGAGGTTCGACCAATTGCGCGTTGTCACTGACGATGCGGATACCGGAGAGAAGGCGCAATATGTGCTCGAAACCTCGCTTCTGAACGAAACAGCAGACCGAATTCAGCTTCGTCTCATCGACAGAGTTACCCGGGAAGTGATCTGGTCGAGTCCGATTAATGTGGAGGGCAACAATAAACTCGAGACGGATCTGGATCGGGCTGTGGTTGCTATCGCGAGTCTTCATGGAAAGATCGCACAGCACGACCTGTCAAAATATCGTGGCGATTATTCCGCCGGTTATCCGTGCCTGCTCCAATTTCAGCAATTTTTGCGGTACCAGGACAGGGCGATGTTGAAACCCGCTTTGCAATGTATGGAGATTTCGGCGAAACAGTTTCCCGATGACGCTTATTTGATGAGCATGCTTGTCGTCGCAAAAAATATCTCCAGACAATATGGCGAACAATATGAAATGGAGGGCGTGAGCAAGGATTTTGCCCTGAAAGCGGCGACGCTGAACGATGATAGCGCATCCGCAACATTTGCAGTGGCACAGAGTGCATTTTTTGAGGGCGACTGTCGCAGAGGCTTGGCATGGGGAGAGCGGGCTGTTCGGCTCAATCCGCTGAATTCCAGAATAATGGGATATCTGGGATTATATATGCTGGCATGCAATATGCCTGGAGGCGAAACACATGCAGCAAGGGCGTTGGAAATCGATCCCGATGCCGATCTGACAATCGTGGCAACCTTGGCGCTGCAAAAACTGCGGCGCGGAGATGCCAAGGCGGCTCAGCAACTGGCATCACAATATATGGATTTGGGACCTGGCCCGACGCCGGGTCTGGAAATCAGCTATATTTTGTCGACAGCGACGCTCGGGGACAAGGAGGAAGCGCGAAGGGTCTGGCGGCAACTTGCGAAACGATCCAATCTGCCAGCGACGGCTCCGCCGGGTGAAGTGCTTGGCAAATTGATGTCCAATCCTCTGCTAATCCGCCAGCTTGAATCCGATTTTGCGAAAGTCCAGCTCTATTGATTACGCTCGTTGTGGGCTGGCCACTCAATTTTAAAAGCTGGTCACCTGTCTCTCCACCAACACAGGCTAGGCGGATATCGGGGCGTCGCCATGCGAACGCCTTCCTCTAAATCGCGCTGTCCGGACCCGGGTCGCCATTTAGTAAAATTACGTACGGAACTCCACTGATTTTGCCGATGCTGTGGGAAGCATAACATTTTCGGCAAGGGGGAACGGTGATTCGAAACCAAGCTGAGGAAAAAAAGATGAGCAAGAAAAAATCAGGTGTTCCAGTTGAAACAGCATCGCCCCGGCGGCAGCTTAGCCCGATGATCGCTAATGATGTGCTGGCGCCGCTCTCACGACTGCGTGATGAAGTTGATCGGATGTTTGATGACAGGCCGGGTAATGCCTTGACTTCCCGGTGGATGCATAAATTCTATGAGAATGCCGACCCGTTAGTGGAATTGCGCGACAAGAAAGGCGAATATGAACTCGTCGCCGAAGTGCCTGGCATGAATAGTGACGATATTGAAATCAAACTGTCCGACGGGATGTTGCGGATTTCTGGCGAAAAATCCGAAACCCATGAAGAAAAGGACGAGACTTTCATGTTTTCCGAACGGCATTACGGCAGTTTCGAACGTGCAATAAAATTGCCGAACGGTGTCGACGAAGAAAAAATCAGCGCTGACACCAAGAATGGATTGTTGACAGTCCATATTCCGAAAAGTGCTGAAGCAATTCAAAAAGAACGCAAAATTCCTATTCGCGCGAGCTAGTCCAGCGCGTCAGCCTAGCGGGCCACTTCTGGCTTTCCGATTATCCCACCTCCCCCCGTGCAAGGCGAAAGCCAGAGGTGGTTCGCGACTTTGGCTGAGATGAGTGCAATGCAAAAGAGGGGTTCAATATCATTAGCGGGAAAGCAATCCTTCCCGCCTCCGATCTGTTGGAGCGTTTGTGGCAGGCTCTGATCGCGGCAGCCGTATAATTCCC
>Ga0209345_10001827_pt1 | contig 24654 bp, 22 predicted proteins | sample Cruoilmetagenom7_FD_187294 | JGI IMG/M metagenome (GOLD analysis project Ga0209345, IMG submission 187294) | Oil polluted marine microbial communities from Coal Oil Point, Santa Barbara, California, USA - Sample 7 (SPAdes) (version 2) | ecosystem: Environmental > Aquatic > Marine > Oil seeps ...
GGGGGGGGGTCGGGGGTGGAAAGATAGAGGCAAGCCCGGAGGCCCACCCCTAGCCCCTCCCGTAACCGGAAAGGAAACTAAATAACCCGTTCTTTCTCCGTAACCTCGAACACCTCGAGCATATCCCCCGGCTTGATATCGTTGGTATCTTCCAGAACCGCACCACATTCCATGCCCGCACGCACTTCCTCGACATCGTCCTTGAACCGCCGCAGCGATGCGATGGTGGTCTTGCTGACGATGACATCGTCGCGGGTAAGACGCGCGAAGAGGCCTTTGCGCAAGGCTCCTTCTGTAACCAGCAAGCCGGCTGCCTTGTCTTTCTTGCCCGACTTGAACACATCTTTGACTTCCGCACGGCCAACAACATTCTCGATCTTCTCCGGACCAAGTTCACCGGCCATTTCGGCGCGAATATCATCGGTCAGGTCATAGATGATGTCGAAATATTTGAAGCGGACACCATCGCGCTTGGCGATTTCCCGCGCCTTGGCGTTAGGACGGACGTTGAAGCCGATGATCGGCGCCTTGCTGGCACCGGCCAGGGTTACGTCCGATTCCGTGATCGCGCCAACACCGCTGTGCAATATGCGCACCTTGATGTCGTCGTTCGAAATCTTGTTCAGCGCCTGCACGATCGCTTCGGTAGAACCCTGAACGTCAGCCTTGACCAACAGCGGGAATTCGACAGCACTGTTTGCAGCGGCCGAGAACATATTCTCGAGACTGGTCGGCACCTGCGTGGTCCTCTTCAGCTTCTCCTGCTCTGCACGATAGGTTGCAACTTCGCGAGCCCGCGCTTCGTTTTCAACCACAGTCAGCTTGTCGCCAGCGGAAGGGACACCCGAGATACCCAGCACTTCCACCGGCATGGACGGACCAGCTTCCTTGACCTGCTTGCCCTTGTCGTCGATCATCGCCCGGACCTTGCCGGTCTGCGAACCGACGACGAATACATCGCCGCGTTTCAACGTGCCGCGTTCGATCAACACGGTTGCAACCGGACCGCGACCAACATCAAGCTTCGCTTCGACAACCGCACCTTCGGCAGGACGGTCAGGACGCGCTTTCAGTTCCAGCAATTCGGCCTGAACGTGGATTTTCTCCATCAGTTCATCAAGACCGATTTTCTTGAGCGCCGAGACTTCGGCGTCGAGAACATCACCGGACATTTCTTCCACGATCACTTCATGTTCGAGCAGTCGCGTGCGAACCGTCGTCGGGTCGGCGCCTTCCTTGTCGATCTTGTTGATCGCGACAATCATTGGAACGCCCGCCGCTTTGGTGTGATTGATCGCTTCAATCGTCTGCGGCATCAAACCGTCATCGGCAGCAACGACGAGGATCACGATATCCGTGACATTGGCGCCGCGCATCCGCATTTCGGTAAAGGCTTCATGGCCCGGCGTGTCTAGGAACGTCACCTTGTCGCCGTTTTTCATCGTCACCTGATAGGCGCCGATATGCTGGGTAATACCGCCAGCTTCTCCGGCAACCACATCGGTTCCACGCAACGCATCGAGCAAGGAAGTCTTGCCGTGATCTACATGGCCCATGATCGTAACAACCGGAGCACGCGGCTTCAGCGTTTCTTCCGGATCGACGTCGGCCTGAGTATCGATTTCAACATCAGCCTCCGAAACTCGCTGGATATTGTGGCCGAATTCCTCGACCAGCAATTCTGCCGTATCCTGATCAATGGTTTGATTGACCGTGACCATCGAACCCATTTTGAACAGGGATTTGACGAGGTCAGCCCCTTTTTCGCCCATACGTTTCGCCAGTTCCTGTACGGTAATGGCTTCCGGCACGATGACCGAACGGATCTGCTTTTCGCGTGGCTCGGATGGTCGACCAGACCGCTGAGCACGTTTTTCCTTTTCCCGGGCGCGTTTCAGGGCGGCGAGCGAACGCGCCCGTGCAGCGCCATCTTCGCCGCGCAAAGCACGGTTGACGGTCAGCTTGCCGGATTGACGGCGATCGTTGCGATCGTCGCGCCCGACCTTCTGCTTTTCTTTTTCCGGCTTTGGTCGCTTTGGCGTTTCCACGGGCGTGAATTTGCGAGCGGGTGGTCGGGCCGTGCTTGTTGCGGCGGGCGTTTCTGCCTTTGCAGTTTCAGCGACCTCAGAAGAATCAGCGGCAGCAACCGCAGCATCTGCAGCAGCTTTCTCCGCAGCAGCAATTTCTTCCTGCGCCTTGCGAGCCTTCTCTGCTTCGGCCTTGCGATTTTCCTCCGCCCGCTTTTTCTCTTCTGCGGTCTGCTCTTTTTTCTGACGTGCGTCGCGTTTGCGTGCCTCCTGCATCGCCTCAAGGCGTGCCTCTTCCGCTTCGCGCAACAGTTTTGCCTGTTTCTCCTGCCGGGTCAGAACATCATCCGCTTTCGCGACAGCCGGAGCCTTTTTCGGAGCCGGTTTGGACACCGGTGCAGGAGCCGGAGCGGGCACAGGCGTTTCCTTAACGATATCCTTCGCCGCTTCCTGCGCGCCGGGCTTACCGACCAGTTTCTTGCGTTTGACCTCGACCACCACCTTGTTGGTGCGTCCATGGCTGAACGTCTGTTTGACTTCGCCAGGTTCAACCGAACGCTTCAGCCCCAGGGGCTTGCGTGCAGGTTTTGGCGTATCTTTTGTATCTTCACTCATCGAACAGACTTAATCCCTAAAAATAGATATTTTCAATATATTATCTGGCCTACCTAGACCAAATTAAGCAACTTTCTTCTCTGCATCATCGCGCAATTCACCAGACCCGATAAAGCGCAGCCATCGCGCAAGCATATGTGAAAGCCGCTCTGCTGCGCGCCGATCGATAATGCCGATATGAACTACATTCTGACGGCCCAATGCCACAGAAAGGCCCTGGCGGTCCACCGGCAAAGTCATCCCACGCAAATCTTGTCCTTCGCGATCACTGCCGACACGCCACGCCTGCCCCAGCTTTGACGACCCGTCCTGCCCGGCATCGGACGAATGAAGAAGCATGAACAATTCATCACGCCTCGCTGCCGTTTCAATTTTTTCTGAACCGGTCAGCAATGTCCCGCCGCGTGCTTCAAGACCCAATCGATCCAATGTGGCGCGCTCCAGCGCCTTTTCAACCTGATCTGCCAGATTAGCCGGAATATCAAGTGCGCCGGTCTTGAACGCACGAGCCAATGCCGATTTCAGCTGTCCTTTGGCAAGAGATGCCTCAAGCGCAGCACGATTGACACTGACCCAGGCTCCACGGCCCGGCGCCTTCGCTCTTACATCCGGGGCAATTTGCCCATCCGGCCCCATCGCCAGCCGTACCAAATACTCCGGAGATAGACTTTCTCCGGTTAAAATGCATTTACGGTGTGGCGTGCGATCTAGAGGGTTAGACCGCGTCTCATTGGGGAGATTCCGCATCTGCGTCCTCCCGAGTTTCTTCGGTCGCAGCACCCTCTGGCTCATCTTCGTCTTCGAACCAGTGCGCGCGTGCCGCCATGATGATCTCGTTGCCCTGCTCTTCGGTCAGACCATATTTGGCCAACACACCGTCCGGCTCGGGCTTGCGAGTGTCATTGCGACGGCGCGGTTCCGATTTCCGTTTCAATACCAGCTCATCGGTCGCAAGATCGGCAACGTCATCCAGCGTCTTGAGACCCGCTTCACCAAGGGTCACCAGCATGGCTTCGGTCAAATGCGGCAATTCTGCAATCGCGTCCTCTACGCCCAGTTCGGTACGTTTTGCCCGCGCGGCCGCTTCGCGCCGATCCAGTGCTTCAAGAGCACGATTCTGCAGTTCGGCGGCCAGTTCTTCGTCAAAGCCTTCAATATTGGAAATTTCTTCCGGCGCGACATAAGCGACTTCTTCCAATTCGCTGAAGCCTTCAGCCACCAGAAGCTGCGACAATGTTTCGTCAACGTCCAGATCTTCCTGGAACATTTCGGTCCGCGCAGCAAATTCGGCTTGCCGCTTCTCGCTCGAGTCCGCTTCGGTCATGATGTCGATGGCAAGGCCGGTCAGCTGCGAGGCCAAACGGACATTCTGGCCACGACGACCGATAGCAAGGCTGAGTTGGTCATCGGGAACGACGACTTCGATGCGGCCTTCTTCCTCGTCGATCACAACGCGGCTGACCGTCGCTGGCTGCAACGCATTGACCACAAATGTCGCAATATCTTCCGACCAGGGAATGATGTCGATTTTCTCGCCCTGCATTTCCTGCACGACAGCCTGAACACGGCTACCCTTCATACCGACGCATGCGCCGACCGGATCAATCGAACTATCATGGCTGATTACGCCAATCTTCGCGCGAGAGCCAGGGTCGCGGGCCGCAGCCTTGATTTCGATGATGCCATCGTAAATTTCCGGCACTTCCTGTGCGAACAGATGCTTCATGAAATCGGGATGGGCGCGAGAGAGGAAAATCTGCGGCCCGCGATTCTCCCGACGCACATCCAGAATCAGCGAGCGGACGCGATCACCAACCCGTGCGGCTTCGCGCGGGATTTGCTGATCACGACGAATAACGCCTTCTGCACGGCCCAGATCGACAACCACATGACCAAATTCCACAGACTTGACCACGCCGGTGATAATTTCTCCAGCACGTTCCTTGAATTCTTCAAATTGCCGATCACGCTCGGCATCACGGACCTTCTGGAAAATCACCTGCTTGGCCGATTGCGCATCAATGCGCCCAAGATCTACTTCCGGCAGCGGATCCACGATAAAATCGCCGACCTTGGCACCCGGCTCGAGCTTTTCTGCCTGCTTGATGTCGACTTGTTTGAAATAATCTTCGACTTCGTCAACCACCTCAACGACCCGCCACAGACGCAGATCACCCGTTTTGACGTCTAGTTTTGCACGAATGTCATTTTCCGCACCATAGCGGGCACGCGCTGCTTTCTGGATCGCCTCTTCCAGAGCCTCGATCACGATCGTCTTATCGATCATTTTCTCCGATGCAACGGCGGTCGCAATAGCGAGCAATTCGGCTTTATTGGCTGAAATAGCACTGCCCATGATTAGTCTTCCTGTTCTTCTAAAGTCTGTTCTTCGATTTCGTCAGCGCCATCTGCTGAAACCGGAATGGTTGCAGCAATCAGAGCATCTGTCAGAATCAATTTTGCGCTATGGACATTTGTAAGAGGCGTCTCCTGACTTCCTGCCTTACGATCGTCAATCTTTATTATGTCATCTTCGATGCCTTCGAGCAGGCCCCGCAGCTGTTTTTTCCCGGCAACCGCCTCAATCAGATTGATCCGCGCTTCATGCCCCGTCCAGTTTTCATAGTCTTTTGAACGGGTAAGCGGTCGGTCGATACCGGGCGAACTGACTTCCAGTCGATAGGCATAGTCAATCGGGTCGCGCCCCTCTTCTTCCAGAGCGTCGAACTTTGTTGAAATACGCCGGGACAAAGCCGCACAATCATCGATACCCAATTGTCCGGTTTCAGGACGCTCGGCCATGATTTGAAGCGTCGGCTCCTCCGCCCCTGACACAAACTGCACCCGCACCAGATCAAACCCCAAAGCATCCGCTTCCGGCTTAATCAGATCTGTCAGTGTCGTTATATCCGTCAAATAAATTCCATTTCCATAAGCAAAACATTGGCTGCCAGCCCCATTCGGCGCCAGCCCCTTCAAATCTCACAATGTTGGGATAGATGTTATTTAGGGACAGATTCTTGATATTGCAACGCCTGATTCAAACAGCAACAATATTAAAGAGAAGCAACGCAAAATAGATCACCAACAATATAGCGCCTTCCCAACGTGTTATCTTTCGCCCCGTTGCAGCAAATATCAACAGCAAGACCGAGGCAGCAATCAGGACAGGCAGGCCGAAATTGGTAATTTCACCCGGAATTGTGCCGGGTGCGATGACAGCGGTGACGCCGCCAATCAGCAGCAGATTGAAGATATTGGAACCCAGTACATTACCCAAGGCAACCGCGCTTGCGCCTTTATAGGCCGCGATCACCGAGGTCACGAGTTCGGGTAGCGAAGTACCAATAGCGATGATCGTTAAGCCGATCACGGCTTCGCTCATGCCAACCAGTCGCGCGAGATCAACCGCGCCCTCGACCAGCCACCGCCCGCCAAGCACGATCATGACGATACCAAAGAGCAAAATCAAAATCGATCGCCAGAGTGGTTGCTCGTCATGCAAATGCGTGTCCGAAACTTCCAGGGACTCCGCTTTTTCATGTAACGCGCTGGCTCCGGTCGGCTGCGTCTGCTCGGCCCGATAGGCATAACCGAGATAGGCTAGCAGAATAACGAGAAAAGCGCTGCCGATGGCGACGGTGATGCCGGTCGTGCTGGCAACCAGCCACAAGGCAACCGTCGCAACCAGTGCTAGTCCGCCATCCCGCCACAATGGGCCTCTTGGCACCACCACCGGCAGGATAAGCGAGGCAGCACCAAGAATGAGCAGACCGTTGGCGAGGTTGGAACCCACGATATTACCCCAGGCAATGCCCGGAGAACCCGCCCGCGCGGCTTCCACGCTGGCCACCAGTTCGGGGGCAGACGTGCCGAAACCGACAATCGTCAATCCGATCAAAAGTTCGGACATCCCTGCCCGTTCTGCCACCCGGACCGCCCCGCGCACCAGCAACTCGCCACCAATGATCAGGACAACAAAGCCTGCGAGGAGCAGAAGCAGCGGAATCAGCACAAGAGAAGCGTCGCAGTCGATGCGACAGCGCCGAGATAGGTCGCCTCATGGCCATTGCAACTCCGCGCCAAGCGCAGAGCGCTGCAGATATCAGCCATTACGCTTGCCGAGCAATTTCAACCGCAGCGCATTGAGTTTGATAAAGCCTTCTGCATCTTTCTGATCATAAGCACCGGCATCGTCCTCGAACGTAACCACTTTTTCGCTATAGAGGCTATCGGGTGATTTGCGTCCAACCACATTGACCGAGCCTTTATAAAGTTTCAGCCGTACCGTGCCGTTCACACGCGCCTGGCTATGATCAATCGCTGCCTGCAGCATTTCGCGCTCGGGTGAGAACCAGAAACCATTGTAGACCAGTTCGGCGTAGCGCGGAGCAAGTTCATCCTTCAGATGAGCCGCGCCACGATCCAGAGTCAGCTGCTCGATACCGCGATGGGCTGCATGATAGATCGTTCCGCCCGGCGTTTCGTACATTCCGCGCGATTTCATACCGATATAGCGATTCTCGACCAGATCCAGCCGGCCGATGCCGTGCTCACGACCATAATCGTTGAGCTTTTCGAGCAAGGTCGCCGGGCTCATCGCCTCACCATTGATCGCGACACCATCGCCGCGTTCAAAATCGATGGTGATATATTCGGGCGTATCGGGTGCATCTTCGGGATTGTTGGTCCGCGAATAGACATAATCCGGAACTTCTTCCCACGGATCTTCCAGCACTTTGCCTTCCGAAGAGGTGTGCAGCATATTGGCGTCGCACGAAAATGGTGATTCTCCGCGCTTGTCCTTGGGAATCGGGATCTGATGCTTCTCGGCAAATTCGATCAGCCGGGTTCTGCTGGTAAGGTCCCATTCACGCCAGGGAGCAATCACCTTCACATCGGGATCAAGACTATAATAGCCGAGTTCGAAGCGGATCTGGTCGTTACCCTTGCCGGTTGCGCCATGCGCCACGGCATCCGCGCCAGTGATCTTGGCAATTTCGATCTGGCGCTTGGAAATCAGCGGCCGGGCGATCGAAGTGCCGAGCAGATAGAGACCTTCATATAAAGCATTGGCACGCGTCATCGGGAAAACGAAATCCCTGACGAATTCCTCGCGCAGATCGTCGATAAAAATATGTTCCGGCTTGACGCCCAGCGTTTCAGCCACGCGGCGCGCGGGGCCCAGTTCTTCGCCCTGCCCCAGATCAGCGGTGAAGGTCACGACTTCACACTGATATTCCTGCTGCAGCCATTTCAAGATGACACTGGTATCCAGGCCACCTGAAAAGGCCAACACTACGCGGTTTACAGAATCGCTCATTTTATCGTCTTTCTCAGAAATATTCGCCGCGCCTAACAGGCTCCAATTTGCCGCGCAATATGATATATGGGCGACAGATGGTCTGACTGATATAGCGCGACAAAATTTACGCCGTCAGATTCTTCTCCGTTTCTCCGATATAGTCCCTTGTGATCGGCAAGGTCCGGCGGTTGCGGCTGAACTGAATCTGGTAATTGCACATGCCGCCATTTTCGAACGCAGCCGTCGCACCGGCCAGATAGAATGTCCACATCCGGTAGAAACGCTCATCATATAAAGCGATGATCTTCTCTCGGTTTTGCACCGTTCGCTTGTACCATTCCCTCAGGGTAAAGGCATAATGAAGCCGCAGATTCTCGACATCTGTCGCGATCAGGCGAAAAGGCTCGCTCGCCGCCAGCGTTTCGCTCAGCGCCGGTATATAGCCGCCCGGGAAAATATATTTGCGGGTAAAGGCATCGGTCGTCCCGGGCCCACCCATCCGGCCGATCGTGTGCAACAACATCACACCATCGTCCGTCATCAGATTGGCGCAGCAGCGAAAGAATGTTCGGAATTGCGGTGTACCGACATGCTCGAACATACCGACGGAAACAATCCGGTCAAATGCTCCTGAATCGCGCGCCGCAAGATCGCGATAGTCAATCAGCTCGAATTTAACCTTGTCTGCGACACCTTCCTGCTCTGCCCGCTCCCGCGCCTTTCTCAGCTGCTCTTCGCTGAGGGTGATCCCGAGCACCTCGACACCGGCCGTCCGGTTCAGATAAAGCGCCATTCCTCCCCAGCCGCAACCGATGTCGAGCACTCGCTGCCCCGGCTTCAAGTCCATTTTTGCGGCAATATGCGCTTTCTTGTCGGCTTGCGCCTGCTCAAGCGTCATTTTCGGTCCGCGCCGCTCAAAATCCCAGTAGCCGCAACTATATTGCAGGTCATCGTCGAGGAACAGATCATAGAGATCATTGCCGATATCATAATGATGCGCGACATTGCTCTTTGACCGACCGTGAAAATTTATCCGGTCAAGACTGCCCGCCACCTGATCGCGAATTTTCTTGATCCTACCTGGCTCTTTCAGCCTGCCGCCGCGTTCGAAAGGCCGGTTTGCGCGCAAAAGCTGCACCAGTTCCATGATATCGCCTTTTTCTACGATCAGGCGGCCATCCATGAATGTCTCGGCCGCTCCCAGCCGCGGATCGAGCAATATTTGCCGGACGACGCCCTTGTCAGCGAGGCGAATAGTGACATCTGGATAACCGGGTGTCGGCGTTCCATAGGCTTCGCTCGATCCATCCGGATGGACAATCTCTATCGAACCCTTGTCGATAACGCTTTCCAGAAACCGGCCTAAAATCGACATTCATTCACTCCTGATAGATTCATAAAAGCCCAACAAATCATATGCCAGCATACCATTCGTAATTGGCAACATCCTGCCAGTAACCACCCTTGCCCTCGCCAATCGCGGCCAATGATGCCACTGCTTCAACCTCGGTTAGGTATTTCGCCTGCTTATAGCCCAGCTGTCGCTCCACCCGAAGGCGCAACGGGGCGCCATTTTCGACCGGCAATGATTCACCGTTCAGGCGATGCGCCAAAATCGTCTGCGGATGAAAACCATCGAGCAAATCTATGCTTTCATAATAAGGCCTGCCGCCGAGACGGTCGGCGCAATGAAAAACAAGAAACCGGGCGCTTTTCTTCAATTGCCCGAGATCAAGCAGGACTTTCAGCGGTACACCAGTCCATTGACCGATCGCGCTCCAGCCCTCGACGCAATCATGGCGGGTTATCTGGGTCCGCTGCGGGAGGGACTGCAGAGCAGACAGGCTAAATTGCTGGGGTTTGCTGAACAAACCGGTTAGCCGGAGTCGCCAGTTTGCGAAGCCTTGGGCCGCGCTTGCCGCATAATTGACCGTGCCCGGATCGCGGGTTCCGTTGGATCGGAATTTTGGTGACAGATCTGCAAGACTATATTCACGGGCCAGCTGCATTCGGTCACCCAGAGTTCGCTGCACTGCAAAATTGGCGCTTTCCGCGCTGGCCAGAATATTTTGAAAAGCAGGATTGCGATTCAACGCGTCGCAACCGGACAACAGGCTACCCGCACCAACTGCGGCGCTGCCAATCAATTTTCGTCGCGTGATAATCGTCATGCTGCCCGTTCCGTTCGTTCGCCGCCGAAGATCATCGCCTTTATCTGTCGAACCGGTCCGGAAAGCACAACCATCACGATGTGAACCAGAAAGAACAGCACCAGCAAGAATGCGATAATGAAATGGATCGACCGCGCCGACTGACGCCCGCCCAATATTCCGGTCAGAAACGGCCAGTTGGCGTCCATTGCAGAAGACATGGCAAGACCGGTAAAAATCATCAGCGGCAGTAGGATGAAAATCACGCCAATATAGCTCAGCTTCTGGAGACTGTTATATTCCTCTTCCGATGACCGGCGGATAGTCCGCAGGTTCAGATGGTGGCGAAACGCGTTCCAGATATGCGACGGTCGCCATTCTTTTCTACGCAGGTGCAAATCGCGTTGAATATGACGATTCCATAGCGAGCGGATCATGAACAGCGTCAGACCGACACTGAAAATCCAGGCGAAAAAGAAGTGCCAGCGCCGGCCATCGGCCAGACTGTAGGTCGAAGGGATCGTTGCCCAGCCAGGAAATGCCCATGTCTGGGTTCGCCCCTGATGATCCTGCCAATTTCCCAGAAAGCCCGTTGTCTCGATGCGCAGGTCGCCCAAGCGCAAATAGCCCATCCGCTCCGAGGAGCCGACCGCCATCCAGGCATAATCATCATTCGCGCCATATTCGCCCCAATAGAGTCGAGGGTGAGCATTGAAAATGGTCAGACCGCTCATCAACAGCACCATCAGGCACAAAGCATTGGCCCAATGCCACAGCCGGGTGGTCACGCCATGACGGGTCCGGGTGGAAATGTTTGCGTCCTTCGGCATGGTTGCACTCTAGCCATTGGTTCGGCCTTGCCAAGCCCGACGTTACAACGACCGACTGTTGCACATTCACAACACGGTTTACCCCAATGGCTTTTGTTACAATTTTTATACAATCGTGCAGTTGTCGTTCAGCTTTGCAAGCCTATATCAACAGTCGACCGCGAAAGAATATATAAAGATTAATAAAAGTAGTGGTTATTTAATTGGAAAATTAAGGAACAATACAAATGAAAAATGTAACAATAGCAGTTGCTATTGCAACATCTGTGCTTGCGTCCCCAGGAAGCCGGCGACTTTTCAGGTGCAAAAGGCACTGTAATTGCTGGATATGATAATATTGACCTGAATATACCCGGCGTCGATAACGTCGATGGTTTACTTTACGGCGCAGCGCTCGGTTATGACATGCAGTCGGGCCATATTGTCTATGGCGCGGAGTTCGAAGCAACCGAATCTACCGGCAAAATCTCCAATGCCGGTGGCCGTATCGAAGTCGGCCGTGATCTCTATGCCGGCGGCCGCCTCGGCTATGTGTTGGGTGACTCGACACTGCTTTATACGAAAGCAGGTTACACCAACGCGCGCAGTTCTTCCCCCGGACTGGGCGGTTCAAATGGTGACGGCGTTCGCGTCGGTGCCGGTGTCGAGTTCAAGCTCAGCCAGAATGTCTTCGCGCGCGGCGAATATCGCTACAGCGACTATGAAGATGGCGTTTCACGAAATCAGGGTCTCGTTGGCCTCGGTGTAAAATTCGAACCCAGCCGAATTGAACCGGTACCGATCGGGCGGGTAGCAATACCCGCCCTTTTTTTATGACTTTCATAAAGGCTCTTCATTGTCCAGAATGTGGGATCATTATTTGAAGGACTGGGAATTATGAGCACTTACAAACAGGTTACCAAGCTGAATCCTGATCCCCTTGCCCCCTTTGCCATAGCACCAGCGTGGCAGGTTGGTGACCTGCTGTTTTTATCCGGTCAGGCGGCGATCGACGAGCAGGGACAAATTGTCGGAATTGACGATTTCGACGCCCAGTTGAAACAGGTTTTCGTCAACATAGATCGTGTGATACGCGCCGCTGGCAGCAGTCGGGACCAGATTGTCAAAGTTACCATCTATCTGACCGATATGACAAATTTCCCCAAGATCATCGAAGCACGCAAGACCTATTTCACACCGCCTTATCCCGCCGATACGACCGTTGGAGTCAAAGCTCTGGCCTTGCCGGAATTGATGATCGAGATTGATGTAATAGCGGCTGCCTAGCCCAGCGCAGCCTGCTTCTCTTCGGCCAGCCGGTCGAGCTCCGCCCGGCTCTTCTTCTCACTCGCGGATTTCAATTGCCCGCAGGCCGCCATGATATCCCGTCCCCGGGGCGTCCGGATCGGCGCGCTGATACCGGCATTAAAGATGATCGTCGAAAAAGACTTGATCCGTTCGGGCGTTGAACAATCGTAATCGGAACCCGGCCATGGATTGAACGGGATCAGATTGACCTTGGCGGGCAGGTCATAGTTGCGGAGCAGATTGACCAGCTCACGGGCGTCCTCATCGCTGTCATTCTTGTCCTTTAACATCACATATTCAAAGGTGATCCGCCGGGCGTTATTGGCTCCAGGATAATCGGCGCAGGCCTGCAGTAGTTCCTCGATCGAATATTTGCGGTTGAGCGGGACGATCTCGTCTCTGGTTTCCTTGTTTACGGCGTGCAGTGAAATCGCAAGATTAACATTAATCTCTGCTCCCGCCCGAGCGATCATTGGCACCACTCCGCTGGTCGACAAAGTGATCCGGCGTCGGGAAAGCGCGAGCCCGTCGCCATCCATCACAATCTTCATCGCATCGCGGACATTATCGAAATTATACAATGGCTCACCCATGCCCATCAACACGATATTGGTCAGCAGGCGCCCATCCGATTTATAAGACTGATTATATTCTTTGGTATTTTCCGCTTCGCCTTCGTCGGCAAAGTCCATCACTCCCTTCGGCCATTCACCTAGCGCATCACGGGCCAGCATGACCTGACCGACAATTTCGCCGGGGGTGAGATTGCGCACCAGCCGCATCGTGCCGGTATGGCAAAAGCGACAATTGAGCGTACAGCCGACCTGGCTGGAAATGCATAGCGTTCCACGATCCTCATCAGGGATGAAAACCATTTCATAATCCTGGGCATCTGCCGAGCGCAACAACCATTTGCGGGTCCCGTCTTCCGATAGATGCGCTTCAACGATTTCCGGTCGCCCGATCACGAAACGCTCTGCCAGCCAGGGCCGCAGGCTCTTGCTCATATCCGTCATGAGACCGAAGTCGTTGATGCCGCGATGGTACATCCAGTGAAACAGTTGCTTGGAGCGCAGCTTTCCGTGCTTTTCCTCCAGCCCTGCGGCGATCAGCACATCGCGAATTTCCGCGACGCTGAGACCTATAAGGTCTACGCGGCCGTCGGCACGCGGGGTGACCTTGGATGGCAAGGGAACGGGATCTATATGGCCGGGTATCTGCATGGGAGCGCATATAGGCAGTGTCTGCAGGAAAATCTACCGCAACCGCGAACAGCCCAGTGATGCAGCGTCGATGGCCGTTGCTGCGCCCCGCAACCGGTAGGCATCGACTATCGACTTTCCATCGCGCCCGACGCTTTCGACGGTCATGCTGTTTGCGGATCGGATCGCGGCGATAATGGCAGCGTCCATCCGTTTGTCCTGCGACCAGCCGTCGGAACGGTTGGCCGTGAGCTGAAAGCGGCGACCGGCGATGCTGACGACCACTCGGCTATTGGTGGACCGGTCCCGGCTCAGGCGAACATGGAATTGGCGCCTGATTTCCCGTTGGGGCCAAAATCCGATACTGACATAGGATTTTCGCTCAGCCTTGCCATTGATTTCTTCCGACTCCGCGATCGCATAACAGCGGGGAATTTCCGGGTCCCGGAACGCGCCCCAGCTGTTGAATACGCCAAGAGAATCCTTCGCGAGCACCGGCGCCGAGATTGCCGAGAGGAAGAGCCCCAGAAGAATGACCCGCTTTATCAAGCCTTCTCCCCTTCCCCTCCGCCGGTGTGAATAATCTTTTCCGCGCCGTCACAAATCTGCACAATTGATCCCTGCGGCAAGCCCTTTGCGATTGGCGCGCCAAAGCGCGGGTGCGGATCGGCGCCAACGAGCAACCCGCGCAATACCCGACTGGTCATGCCATGGCTGATCAGCACAGCGTCGCGGGCAAAGTCCTGTTCCCCGATCCAGTGCTCCAGTCTTTTTGCAATATCACGATAATCTTCACCGCCGGGGGCCACTGTGGCGAACAGCCGTTCCTCTTCGTCTATTTCGAGCCTGCCCGCCAAATCCCGGTAATAGACGCCGCCCCACTCGCCCATATCAATTTCTTTGAGCCGCGCATCACTGCGCGCCTTGTGCCAGTCCGCACCCACATGCTCGGCGACCACGGAGAGCGTTTGCAGTGCCCGGTCGGTATCCGAAGCAATCAGATCAAGTACTGGTGGATTGGGTGCAAGGTGCAATGCCAGAGCCCGCCCCATCGCATCGGCCTGGGCGAAGCCGGCACGGGTCAGCGGCGTATGCACATGGTCGCCCTGAATCCGCGCTGCAAGATTGAAGATTGTCTCGCCGTGGCGCGCGATAAACAGACGCTTTTCATTGGTATTGATGCCGCTCATATTTTTCCTGTCCCGTTCAAAAATGGCAAAAACCATCCAATGAAACTGCGGCTTTACCCTCCTCACTAGTTTTTTCCACAGTTTTTCACGGTATTATCCGACATCAGAAGGCAATCAGGCTTGCCCTGCGGCACTTTATTGTTAATGAAGCGTGGAACTATTCGTGAGCCTGTACGGTCTCTTGCGCACAGCGATGTTCACGGTTGATTGGGAACAAGAAGGACGGTTTATGAAAGCGACCATTGAACGCGCGGCATTGCTAAAGAGCCTGGGCCATGTCCAGTCCGTGGTTGAGCGGCGCAACACCATTCCGATTTTGTCCAACGTGCTGATCGAGGCAAGCGCCGACGGCAGCATCAAGCTGATGGCAACCGACCTCGACCTTCAGGTCGTTGAAACCGTTGAAGCACAGGTTGAGACAGCGGGATCGACCACGGTTTCCGCACATACATTGTTCGACATCGCCCGCAAGTTGCCAGACGGTTCGCAGGTCCAGCTGGACGCTGCCGACGGCAAGATGAAGGTCAACGCCGGACGCGCCCGCTTCAATCTGCAGACGCTGCCCCGCGACGATTTCCCGATCATTGCCGAAGGCGAATTGCCAACCAGTTTTGAACTACCCGCGACCTCATTGATCCAGATAATCGACAAAACCCGCTTTGCGATCTCGACCGAAGAAACCCGCTATTATCTCAACGGTATTTTTCTGCACGTGCAGGATGAGGAAACACCCGTACTCAAGGCTGCTGCCACCGATGGTCACCGCCTAGCCCGCGTCACCCTGCCCCGCCCGGCCGGCGCAGAAGGCATGCCCGATGTGATCGTCCCGCGCAAATGCGTCAATGAACTGCGCAAATTGCTGGACGAGAATGCTGAATCATCGGTCCAGATCGATCTGTCGGCGAGCAAGATCCGCTTTACCCTCGGTACCGCGATCCTGACCAGCAAGCTGATCGACGGTACGTTCCCCGATTACACGCGGGTCATCCCGACCGGCAATGACAAGCTGCTCAAAATCGATCCCAAGAGCTTTGCCCAGGGCGTCGATCGTGTCTCGACCATCGCCACGGAAAAAACCCGTGCCGTCAAAATGGCGCTCGGCGACGACAAGATCACCTTGTCCGTTACGTCGCCTGAAAATGGCAAGGCCGAAGAAGAAGTTCCCGGCTCCTACAAGAACGATGTTTTTGAAATCGGGTTCAACTCGAAATATCTGATGGATATTTTGAGCGAAATTGAAGGTGACACGGTGGAACTGCATCTGGCCGATGCCAGTGCGCCGACGCTGATCCGCGAAAATGACAAGTCTCCGGCCCTTTACGTACTGATGCCGATGCGGGTGTAACAACAGATTCCTGCATCAATAGTACCTGTCCCTCCCCTCAACAGAGAAGGTTGAGAAGACTAGCATTTGTTTCCGCTACCCAATATAGTGCTCGCAAAGACAATGACTCGGCCTCTCTCCCTCTCCCGGTTTCTGAAAACCAACCCGGCTTTTCACGCCTTCGCTTTGTTGGCGATGCTGATTGGCGCGCTCGCGCCGCAGGGTTTCATGCCGACACAAACCGCTAGCGGTTTTGCGATAAAACTCTGTTCGGGTCATGCCGACAGCAAGCTCGCAATCCAATCGGATGATCCCGACTTTGACTTGCTTACGCTGGTCTATGGTCAGCAGGACGAGAATATGCCGGCGAAGGACCAGTCTCCGCGGGACCAGTCGTCTCCTGTCTGTGCCTTTGCCGGCGGGGCTTCGGTCGGCTTTCTTTCATCGGCACCGGTTATCGATGAATTGGCAATGGCACCGTCCGTTCACGAACCATCCGCCCCCCGCCGCTTCGCGCTCCGCAACCGGATCAACATCCCGCCGGCAACCGGCCCGCCGGCAACTTCCCAACACATCTGAAATAGCGCGCGATCTTTGCCCTCTTGGGCGATTGATCACAACAGTTGCATATAATGCGGCCCTCCCACGCAGTGGGACATGCCCGTTTGGGATTTATCATGAAGAAAATATTACTTACTGCTTTCACGGCCAATGTCGCTCTTGTCGCATCTCCCGCATTTGCCGAAGGTGACCCGCTCACCGACATTATCGTTATCGGTCAGCGCGACACCGCCACCACCGACAAGATCGGGAGCGACAAGGAAATTGTTTCCACCCCCGACGCTGCCGCGCTTGTCGCGCGTGCGCCGGGCGCTGCATTGATCGATAATGGCGGCCTGTCCGGTCAGGTCCAGTATCGTGGCCTTTTTGGCGACCGGATATTGGTCCGCATTGATGGACAGCGCTTTTCATCGGGTGGCCCCAATCTAATGGACCCGCCGCTTCATTATGCGCCGATGGCTCTGGTCGACCGGATCGAAGTGGATCGCGGCATCAGTCCGGTCCGCAAGGGACCGGGTCTCGGCGGCGGCGTGAATGCCGTGTTGAAACAGGCTCAATTCTCCGACAGTGCTACAATGCAGCCGAATGCTGATCTCACCGCCGGCTATCGCAGCGGCGACGACAGCTATCTGTTGGGCGGACTGGTCGGCCTGTCCAACGAACGGGTCAAATTGGGGGTCATCGCCTCCTATGAGAAAGGGGACGATCTGCAATTCCCGGACGGGACCATCGCGTCATCGAGTTTCGAGCGCCTGAATTTTGGAGCCCATGCGGGTCTGAAAGTCGGGGACGGCAGCCTGACCCTGTCTTACCGACGGCAGGAAACTGATCCAACCGGCAACCCGCCATTTCCCATGGATATCCAGTATTTCAACACGGACTTCCTGAATCTTGCCTATGAAGGGCAGCTCAACGACAATCTATATCTTGAAGTGGAAGCGGGACACGTCGCGATCCGGCATCTGATGGATAATTATTCTCTGCGGCAAGGCCCGGCCAGTCTGATGAACCAACGCGCCACTTTTGCCGATGCCGACACCAGTACGGCTGCCACCGCGCTACGCATCGGAACGCCGGATCGACATGTCCGGCTTGGCGCAGATGTTGAGACATTCGACAAGGATGTGCGGATCACCAATCCGTCCAATGCGGCCTTTTTCTTGACATCGCTCAACAATATCTCCGGTAGCCGGGTCGGCGCCTTCGTCGAAAGCCGTCTTGGAGCGGGACCGGTTGAAGCTGAAATTGGTGCACGCTTTGACCATCACCGGTTGGAGGCAGGATCACCATTATTGGGGAGCGCCGTTCCAATGGGGCCACGCATTCTCGCCGATAGTTTCGCCGCGTCGGACCGCACATGGTCGGATGATACGATAGATATTACTGCACGTTTCTGGAGTGATATGGGCAATATCAAACCCCGTGTGTCCTTTGCCTACAAGACCCGTGTAGCCAATGCCATCGAGCGCTTCTCATGGCTGCCGACCGGTGCAAGCGGGGGGCTTGCCGACGGCAATATCTATGTCGGCGATCTGAATCTCGCAAACGAAAAGGCATGGATTGCCGAGGCCGGATTTGATTATCAGGATAGCCGTTTCTACGCGCGGCCAACGCTGTTTTATCGGCGCATAGATGATTTCATTCAGGGCGTGCCCTTTGATGACACTCCCGACGTCATCGACAGTCCGGTCGAAATGGTCGCAAATATGAACGGTGATCCGACACCCTTGCGTTTTGCAAATGTCAATGCGGAAATTTACGGTGTCGACGTGGATTTCGGGTGGCATATCAGCGGCCCGTTGCATCTCGACGGTACGGCCAGCTATGTCCGGGCAAAGCGACGCGACATTGATGATGACCTGTATCGCATCACCCCGCCGAACGTACGGGCCGCCTTGAGCTGGCAGGAGAAGACCTGGCATCTCGGTGCCGAATTGCAGGCCTTTGCTGACCAGAACAAAGTGTCTGCTACCAACAGCGAACAGCCCAGTGACGGCTATATACTCGCCGGATTATTCGGTCATGTTGCACTGACATCCACCTTGTCGCTCGACGCCAGCGTGGAAAATCTGTTCGACAAAAAATATACCGACCATCTCGCAGGCTACAATCGTGTCAGCGGGTCAGATGTGGCCGTGGGCGCCCGCCTGCCTGGAGCAGGCAGAAGCGCCTTTGTCCGGCTGCGCTGGACTGGAATGTAATTCGGTCAATCCAATTCGGTGCGCAGCCGGCTTTCCGGCTGCGCGCTATTCCGCCGCTTCGAGCAGCTCGACCGCCTGCGGACCACGGATCAGGCCACCGGGGCGGTTGTCTGTAACGACGCCGCCCTTGAACGTTACCTGCCCTGACTTGATCGTATAATCATAGCCATCGGCCTTTTGCAGCAAACGCTTGCCGCCCGCTGGCAGGTCAAAAGCCAACCAGGGCTTGCCCAGCTTGATCCGGTCCATATCGATCACATTGATGTCAGCCAGATAGCCCGGCTGCAGCAATCCACGATCGTTAAGGCCATAAAGTCGCGCAGTATCAAGACATTGGCGCTTGATCGCATGTTCAATACTCAACGTGCCACGCTTGCGATTCTTGACCCAATATTCAAGCATGAAGGTCGGGCTTGCGGCATCACAGATCGTCCCGCAATGGGCGCCACCGTCGGACAGGCTGTTGACCGTATCATCGGCATTTTGCAAAGCTTCGAGGAAATCAAGATTGCCGTCCATATAATTGAGCAAAGGCAGATAGATGAAGCCCTTGCCGTCATCCGCCATCATTAGGTCATAGGCATATTCAGGGCCGGATTTACCCGCCGCTTCCGCGCGCGCCGCAATGCTTTCATCGGCCTGCGGTTCGTAGTTGAAATCCAGGTCCATCTCGAACTGCATCGGCCAGCCCTGTGTAATGACCATGAAGACCGGCATCATATCGACCTGTTCGGGCGGTGTGCTGGTTTCGCTCAATAGCTGCGCCTTGAACGCGGGATCCTTCAGCTTGGCATATTTTTCATCCCAGCTGAGCTCCTCCATTGCCATCCAGCTCGGGTGACGAATGAAGGGATGCACCGTGCCCTGCCACGCCATGACGATGCCGTTGCCGCGCAGCGCAATCTGCGCAACAATATTGGCTCCATTGTCATTTTCCGCGCGCATATTGGAGATCTGCTCGTCCAGCGACTGGTCCTTGGCGATCGACTGCAGCGCGGCAAAGGTCACCGGCATACCGGTTTCGCGGCTGAGGTCGCCCATCCAGCCAAATTCGTCCCATTCCTTGTTGAGATCGCTGGCCATTTCGAACACGCCATAGCCGACCCGGCCCATCGCCCGGCCGATGCCGATCAACTCTTCCTTGGTCGCTGTGGTTCCGGGAACCAGTTCGCCGTCGACGCTCCGATGCAGGATTGTGCGGGATGTCGAAAATCCAAGCGCACCCGCTTTCAGGCCATCCTCGACAATCTGCGACATCTGTTCGACTTCATCGTCGGTCGGCACCGCACCCGGTTTTTCCCGGTCGCCCAGAACATAGGCACGCACCGCCCCGTGCGGCACGTGGGTTGCGACATCGACAGTACGCGGCATTCTTTCCAGCTCGTCCAGATATTCAGGAAAAGTCTCCCAGTTCCAGCTCATGCCTTCGGCGAGAGCAGTCCCGGGGATATCTTCCACACCTTCCATGAGGTTGATCAGCCATTCGTGACGATCGGGCCGCGCCGGTGCGAAACCGACGCCACAATTGCCCATGATCACGGTGGTGATGCCATGCCAGCTGGAGGGCGCCATTTCATCGTCCCATGTCGCCTGCCCATCATAATGGGTATGTACATCGACAAAACCCGGCGTGACAAATTTACCCCAGGCATCGATTTCTTCCCGGCCTTGCGCCGCCACCGTTCCAACCAGCGAGACGCGATCACCGTCGATCGCCACGTCGGCCACAAAGGGCGTGCCGCCTGTGCCGTCAACCACTGTACCGCCACGAATTACCAAGTCATGCATCGAGTCTCTCCTGATTATTTTCGCCACGCTTAACAGAATTAACTGGATGATTAAAGCCATCTGCTGTTACCACCTCCGTCATGGCAGAGAAAACTTCATGGCAGCCCGATCCGGCGACCGGCATCGTGATCGATTGGATCGAGGCTAACGGCCAGACATTTGAAGTCGCAACGGCTGGCACGGGCAAGAAACTTGCGCTCTGTCTGCATGGTTTCCCCGAGCTGAATTATTCGTGGCGGCACCAGATTCCGCTGCTGGCCGAGTTGGGCTATACAGTCTGGGCACCCAATTTACGCGGCTATGGCGGTTCTAGCAGGCCCGATGGCGTGAACTCCTATCGCCTCAATACTCTGGTGCAGGACGTCGCTGCGCTGATCGATACCAGTGGCGCGGAGGAAGTCACCCTGATCGCCCATGACTGGGGCGCGATCGTCGCCTGGCATTTCGCGATTCTGAAGATACGCCCGCTGACCCGCTTAGTCGTCATGAACGTCCCCCATCCCAAATGCGCGCAGCGGGAAATGAAACATTGGTATCAGCTCAGGAAAAGCTGGTATATTTTCTTCTTCCAGATCCCCTGGCTGCCGGAATGGCTGTTTGGATTGAACGGTGCCGAACGGATCAAGCAGGCCTTTTCCAATATGGCGGTCGACAAAAGTCGTTTCCCCGATAGCGACTTGCAAATATACGCCGCCGCCAGTCGCCCAGGCGCTCTACGTGCGATGATCAACTATTACCGCGCGCTGCTCCGCACGCCGGACGCACGCGCAATCGGAGATGGCACGGTTGACATACCAACGCTGATGATCTGGGGTGAGGAAGATGCCGCCATTGATATCCGCTGCACCGACGGCACCGAAGAATGGGTCCCCGATCTCGACCTACACCGGCTGCCGGGCGTATCGCACTGGGTGCAACAGGAAGCACCGGAAAAAGTGAACGCGATATTGCGGGGTTGGTTGTCCGCTTAGCCCCGCGCCGCAATCATGTCTGCAATATCGGTAAATTTTTCGCGGGGTGCGCCTTCCCTTGCGCGGGAAATTTCAGCCTCTTCGATCTTCTTCCAGTCGCGAAATGTAACGGTTTCCACATTGCGTGTTTCCAGCAGCCGGTCCAGTCCTGCGCGACCTTCCTTGCGATCGCCAGCGCCGATATCCTCGGCAATCGCATCGACAATGGCAAAGCCGTCGGGCTTGTTGGTGCCGATCGTACCCGAAGGCCCGCGCCGCGCCCAGCCGACACAGTAAAGCCCTGGTAAAATCCGCCCGTCGACATTGGCGAAGCGACCGCGGCCATGTTCATAAGGCACGCCTTCGATAGGCGGGGTGCGATAGCCGATACAGCTGATCACCATCTGGCAATCCAGCTCATAGCGTTCGCCCGTTCCGATCGAGCGCAGATCATCGTCCAGCATAGTCTTTTCGACGATCAGTTTTTCAACCCGTCCGCCACCCTGAACCTCTACCGGCATGGCAAAAAAGTCGAATATAATCTCGATAGGCTTATGCTGGGCGTCGGCCGCCGCGATATGGAAATTGCGCAAATGGGTAACGGCTTTGCGCATACCCGGTTCGAGCATGGCGTCATCGCCTTCGTCGGGAAAATCGCTCCCTTCAACCACCGGTCTGGCGCGCTCCAGTTGCCCCAGTTCACCCAGTTCTTTCGGCGTCATCGCGATCTGATGCGGGCCACGGCGACCGAGAAAGGTTATTTTCTCGACCTTGCTTTGTTTCAGCCCGTCCAGCGCGTGACCGACAATGTCACTGCCGGCAAATTCATTCTCGGTCTTGGCCAATATCCGCGCGACATCAAGGGCGACATTGCCATTGCCGATTATCGCCACCGATCGGGCATCGAGCGGAGGATCGAGATCCTTGAAATCGGGATGGCCATTATACCACCCAACGAAAGCCGCACTTCCGATGACTCCGTCAAGGTCGCTCCCCGGAATATCGAGCACACGGTCGGCGGGCGCTCCGGTAGCGAGTACAACGGCATCGTATAATTCCTGCAATTCCGCGACGCTGACATCTTCGCCAACGGTAACATTGCCGACGAAGCGGACATTGTCTCCAAGATTGGTTTTCTCGTACCGCCGCGATACGGCCTTGATTGATTGATGATCGGGAGCGACGCCGGTGCGGATCAGGCCAAAAGGAACAGGCAATCTATCAATAATGTCGACCGCAACATCTTCGCCAAATTTCTTCTGCGCCGCTTCCGCGGAATAATAGCCTGCAGGTCCAGATCCGATGATCGCTATATGACGCATAGTCTTGCCTTCCCCATTAGTTGGCCCGATTAGCTAAAGCTCATGCTAACGTCATAATTTCAAAAGAAAAGCAAAAGGATGCTGTCATTTTCGGGAGGACGGATTTCCCGCCTTCAAAGTCTAGGGATCGACGTTGGCGACATTTGCAACATTATAGCGCAGCGCTTCTTCTTCGGTCAGACAGCGTCGGGTCGACTTGTCACCATCACCGTTTTTGACCGCGCTGGTTTTATACATGACTTCCGACAATAATTTGCGCGACACACCCATGCGGATCAGAAAGTCATTGTCTTCAGTGGCGAGCAATGCGCTTTCCTGCTCGACTTCTCCAATCAGGCCGACCGTAGCATCGGTTCCCATTTCGATGCTGTAATTTATCGCGTTGCGATCGCCGGTCATGGTGAACATATGCACCATGAAATGGGCGCCGGGTTCGACAATCCGCGCCCTACCACCCATGAAAACGAAATTGCATGCGCTGAAACAGGTCCACCCCTTGGGAATGCGGGTGATGATAGAGGCATCGGCAGCCCGAATAACCCGGCCTGCTTCATTACCGGCTCTCGCCAAACCACCAGGGGAACGGAGCCAGATTTCGGAAATCTCGGGATTGTCAGCAAGCACCTTGCGCAGACGTTCAGGCAATCCCGCATCAATCACCCCTTCGGCAACCAGTATTTTTGTTTCGCCGCGAACGACGGGTGTCAGTTCCATTTCCGGATTGGAGGACCAATTGGGATAGCGCGGACAAGTCGGATTGTCCGGATCCATTAACCCCTGCGCATGTCCAGCGCTCGCGACAAGAACGCAGCTGGCGACAATATTGCGCAAAATTCTGGTCATGGCAGACACTACCGTTTCAATCGTTCCCGTGGAAAAATATGCTAACACGGCTGGATGATAATGAAAACCGGCCTTGACCGCAAAAATATGTCCAGACTATGCTATAGGTCATAGTCTGGAAGCACTATTAAGCATATTCCAAACTGTGAACTACGGGGTCGCAAACCATCCTGATTATGGGACAAGCTTCCGCATCTGGAAGTTTTGAAATCGGGGTCAAACCGGAGGGAAAAACATGTTGAAGAAATTTTTGACCATTGCTGCGGTGTCGTCATTGGCGCTAACCGGCGGAACGGCAATGGCAGCGGGAAAATCCAAGGGCCAGAAGGCGCAAGACCGCGCCACCGCCCAAATTCCCGTTTGCACAGTCAAACTGGGGACGATTGCCGTAGTGGAACCAGAAGTAAAATGGTGGCGCAGTTATAAGATCGGTTCACCGGAAGCGCTGATCAAGACGTTCGTGCAACGATCTGGCTGCTTCGGACTGGTCGACCGTGGATCGGGCCTTGCCGCGCGCGCGGTCGAACGGGCACTTGGTGATGATGGCGAGTTGCAGAGAGGTTCCAACCTCGGCAAGCGTCAGGTCAAGGCCGCCGACTATGTTATCATACCGGATATCATCTCGGCCAACAGCAACTCCGGCGGTGGCGGAGCTCTCGGCGGACTGGCCGGCGCGCTCGGCGGACGTACGTTTGGCGGGCTGCTTGGCGGACTCAAGGTCAACAAAAAGGAAGCGAATGTCACGCTTTCGCTGGTCAACGTCCGGACAACTGAAATCGAACGGACCGTGGAAGGCTATAAGCGGACATCCGACGTCAGCTTTGGTGGTGGCGGCGGTGCCTTTCTTGGCGGCGCCCTCGTCGGCGCAGCGGGCGGAGGCTATACCGACACCCAGATAGGCCGGGTAATGGCCCTCGCCTATCTCGATGCTTATACCCTGCTGGTTACCCAGCTTGGCGGACTACCTGTAGATCCGAGCGCAGCAGCGCCCCAGGCCGAATAAGCTCTGTCATAGCACTAAGCAACAAGCCCGGCGCCTTTCATTCTGGCGCCGGGTTT
>Ga0209345_10001828_pt1 | contig 24650 bp, 13 predicted proteins | sample Cruoilmetagenom7_FD_187294 | JGI IMG/M metagenome (GOLD analysis project Ga0209345, IMG submission 187294) | Oil polluted marine microbial communities from Coal Oil Point, Santa Barbara, California, USA - Sample 7 (SPAdes) (version 2) | ecosystem: Environmental > Aquatic > Marine > Oil seeps ...
TGGCGGCGAAGGCTGCCGACACCGCGCTCCAGTCCCCATTTTGTTCTAGCTGGTTCACCCAGTATTGCAGACCTTCAGGGTCTGCAGGTCGCTGGTAGTACGCGATGTACATCTTATGAACCAGCAGCTCTGTTCCCGACAATTCCATACTATAATTCCTCTACGTATTAAGCGTACCACGCCATGAACTTATGGCATTCCGTCGCTAACAACCGTTTTATATTAGGCATCCTAATAATACCACGCATTTTGGCTGCTAGGCGATGATTGGATGATCCTACATCGTGTTGTCTGGACCGACCCTTGCATGTGTATAGCATCACTCTACGGTATTAGTGTCAAGTGATTCCCCCCCTGCTATAAAGGCTGAACTGAGTAGGTTTTCCTACTGTATTTCAGGCGATAACAGGCATGTTTTCAGTTTAGTATTACGAAACAGTGACTGGCGTTACAGTGCTGTTACGTTATATACCTTTTCGACACTTAAGCTAGCTATTTCTCCCCCATCTGCACACTCACTATTAGCATAGCCAGCATTAGGCGCATGGCACGGTTAATTATTGTTTACCAGCGGCCTCGATAGTAGTTTGCTGCATTGTTATCTTGCTTCTAGCATCCATTGAAGCGTGGTGGATAACGGCTGCGGTTTCCAGCTGGGCAGGTGTTGCTGAAGGCGGCGGTTGTCACCAAACAGTTTTTTTACGTCTTTTTCACGTACGAACGCGGGGTTCACCTGTACGTCCATGCGGTGCCCGGTTAATTCAGCACACAGGTCTATGACCTCTTGCAAACTGGTTTGTTGGCCGCTGCATAGGTTCACCGCTTGGCCTTGGGCACTGCTGTCTAGAAGGCCTTGGTAAGCACTGGCGATATCGCGCACATCGCTAAAATCGCGGGCGATATCGGTGTTACCTAATTCAATAACAGCTGCACGGGTACGAAAGTGGTGCACAATCTTCGCCACTAAGTAGCGTGTTTCTTGCCCTACACCGGTGTAATTAAATGGCCGGGTGATAAGTAGCGGTAGTTTTTCGGCCCACAGACTCGCTATGTGCTCCATCGCCACTTTGCTTACGGCGTAGTCGTTAGCAGGGTTAAAAGGCGATGTTTCGTCTAACTGCCCTTCGGTGCTGTTGCCATATACATTGGCACTACTGGCAAGTATTACTTTGTTTAACGGGGCGTTACTTTGCGCCAGGGCGCTAAGCAGGTTGCGGGTGCCTTTCACGTTAACGTCGTAGAACGCGTTTTGGTCACCGTGACCTACAAAGGCAAGCGCAGCAAGATGAATAACAGCGTGAGGATTGGCTTGTTTAACCACCTGGGCAGTTTGTTCAGCACTTTGCAGGTCAAGCGGAAGGCACTCACACTCACCCACCCCCGTAGCGGCGCCGCGGGGGTGGGTGCTGGTGCCAATCACACGATACCCTGCTTGCTGTAAACGCTGGGCCACGTAGCGGCCTGTGAATCCTTGGCTGCCGGTGACGAGTACACGCTGGGGGGTCGCGGTGGTTGGCATATTAGAAGGAGAACCCTTGTTGGTTACGGCGCAGATCCGCTTCGACCATCATACGGCAAAGCTCTTCCAGACTTGTTGTAGGTTCCCAACCGAGCACTTCACGAGCGTGGGCTGGGTCGCCTATTAGCAGTTCGACTTCCGCAGGGCGGTAGAACTTGGGGTTCACTACCACAATGGGTTTGCCAGTAGCGCGGTCAATGCCTTTTTCGTTTTCATCACTGCCCTGCCATTCGAGTTCGATGTCTAACGCTTTCGCCGCTAGGGTTACGAAATCGCGCACAGTCTCTGTACGGTTGGTAGCGAGTACGAACGTATCGGGCTTGTCAACTTGTAACATGCGCCACATGCCTTCTACGTAGTCTTTGGCATACCCCCAATCGCGCTTGGCATCCATATTGCCCAGCTCTAGGCGATCTTGTTTGCCTAGCTTAATTTTTGCCAATGTATCGGTAATCTTACGCGTAACAAATTCTTGGCCACGCAGCGGTGATTCATGGTTAAACAGAATGCCGCTGGTGGCGAAAATGTCGTAGGACTCGCGATAGTTAATGGTCATCCAGTGAGCGTAGAGTTTGGCTACACCGTAAGGGCTACGCGGGTAGAACGGCGTGGTTTCCTTTTGGGGTATCGCTTGCACTTTACCAAACATCTCCGAGGTGGAGGCTTGGTAAAAACGGATGGCGGGGTTAACGATACGAATGGCTTCCAGCAGGTTAACGGGGCCTAAGCCAGTAATTTCTGCCGTTGTCAGCGGCTGGTCGAAGGAAACCCCGACAAAACTTTGCGCGGCAAGGTTGTACACTTCTGTGGCCTGGGTGCTTTGCAGCAGGCGGATGCTGGAGGAGAGGTCGGTTAAGTCGTATTCCACCAGGTGCAAATTGGGGTGCTGCTCGATGCCTAGCTCGTTGATACGCCAGAAGTTGACTGAGCTGGTACGGCGATAGGTGCCAAAAACGGTGTAGCCTTTCTCAAGCAACAGTTGTGCAAGGTAAGCGCCATCCTGGCCTGTGATACCTGTAATGATTGCGTTCATATTTCTTCCTGGTTTTTCGCTGATAAAGCTTTCGTGCTGATAAATCTATCGCGTGTATTGATGGTAAAAATCACTTGAGACGAGCTTCCGGCAGGCAAATTGCAAGCTGGGCTGCACTTTGCTGCCATGTTTGCCATTGCACCCCCTCCACACCAATGTGCTGATTAGCAGAATATTCGACTAACCAACTGGCGAGCGCTTGCGCAAGCAGCTCGGGGGTAGCGCCTTGAAAATAACTGGCATGCTGTCCAGCGACCTCTCTAAACACGGGGATATCACGTGCGATAATGGCCAAACCGTAACGAGCGGCTTCAATTAAGGGTAGACCAAAACCTTCATCATAGGAGGCGGCTAACAACGCAGTACTGGTTTGGTAGAGCGCTGCTAGGGTGGCATCGTCACATGAATGCCACCAGAACAGCCGCTTTCCCAGCTCGGGATGCTGGTGAAGCTGTTTGCACAACTTTTCAGTTTGCCACCCGGGCTTACCGACTATTACTAAATTAATATCTTGACCATTTTGCCAGAGCTGCTCAAAGGCGGCGAGGGCTTGCTGATGCCCTTTACGTGGTTCCAAGGTTCCCACCATCAGCAGTGTAGGAGCTGCTTGGCGCGCTGCAGGCAGAGGGCTTGGCTGTGGCGTTGCGCTGATTGGCAGGTAGTCTAGCTCAGCGCCCAGGTGGAACCAGCTAATGCGTGGTAACTGCGTTCCTTCCTGGCCAACGTGCTGCTCAAGCCAATTGTGTAGTTGCGCTGAGACCGATTGTGAGATGCAAATTAGCTGATGGCTTTCACTAACGGTTTGCAGCCAAAGTGTGAAATCTTGCTCACCACCCTCAGTAAAGTATTCGGGGTGGTGGATGCAAAGCAGGTCGTAGACCAAGAAGGCAGTGTGTACGCCTCGCTGCCGCCAGCTGCGATATGTCTCGCGTTGAGAGGCGACTACAATGGGCTGCAGGTCTAGCCCTATGAAGCAGTCGCCCGCCTGCGGTTGCGCTGGTACGTTGGGCAATAGCGTGGCGGGCAGCCCTTGCTGGGCCAAGGTGTATTGAGTTGCGTGGCAATACCCTGGCTGACTTGCATTCGCCACAATGGTCTTTAGCTGATAACCGTTGGGTGCTGCTTCATACCATTGTGCCAGTATGTTGCGCACTACACGTTGAATGCCGGTATTGGCATCATGAAGCGCAAGCTCTGAAATATCGACCCATAGCGTGGGCTTATTCGGTTGCGGTGCAAGCAGGTTGATAAGTGTGGCGGCTTGACTTTCGACCGTTCCGTCCAGTTGCTGGGTATCAGCCTTGGATACATACACTCCACCGTGCTCAAGTAATTGGGTATAGCTGGCCGCTTGCTGACGACGGGCTTCGCTGAGTTCTAAGGCGAGCCATAGGTCACCCGCTCTGGGGCTGACTGGGTCGTCATCCAGGAAATTGGGGTCACACTCTAGCTGGGTGAGTGCGTAGCGGCGTGCATAGCGGTAATTGTTTTCAGCGTCTGCGTAAACAGGTTCTACACGGTAATGGCGCGGTGGTGCTTGCAGCCAGTGAGCGAGGAGTGCCTGGGCTAACGGTTGAACGTTGCTATTTTCCAGATGGTCGGTGATGTCAATGTGCATTACCGCTTGGCGTGGGTACTCTGGAAAGTTGGCATCCAGGCAGGCAGCAAGCTGGCAGGTGTCTGCTTCACTTAGCTCCGTCATCGCCGGAGAGCGCTGGAGCGTTTGGGCGATAGTTTCGGCGCGGTTGAGCCGCTGTTGATAATACGCTTCTATCGTTTGCTGATAACGTTTGGCGCAGGTTTGCGGGTTGTGCTCTTGGCGCAAGCGGTCTTTGGCGGCTTGACTTAGCGTTTCTCGCTGCGAAGCATTGCTCTGAAGGCTTTCAAGCGCGTGAATAAGCTCTGCATCGGTGAAGTCGTCGGCTATTTTTAGTACGGTTTCGTCGGGGAGGTCGGCCATACTGCCATTGGCGTTAGCAATGGTGGCTAGACCGTAGTTCATGCAGTCCAGCACAGCAGCGGAGGTCTCGCCCCGCGAACGGGTACGCAGTTGCACGCCAATATCGGCAGCTGCCAGGTAGCGGTGGTAGTCGGCGTCGTCGTTCCAGCCGGTGATGCGTAAACGCTTGCCCAGCCCTGCCTGACGGATTTTTTGATGTAGCTGTTGGCCATAGCCGTCTTGCCCTGTGTCGCCGACCAGCAACAGATAACAACGGGGGTCTTGGGCAAGCGTTGATGCCAAAAAAGCATCTACCAGGCGGTGATTGAGCTTGGTAGGACCTATAAAACCAAAACTGGCAACGACTAAGGCGTCTTGGGGTAAATCTAGCCGCTGCCGAAGCGCTTCCCGAGTCTCCTGCACCTTCGGTGGCTGTCGCAGTAGCGGTATGACGGCAAAATGTTCCACTGCTTCAGTTGACACCCATCGCTCTGCCAGCCTTGCACTTGCCGGTGAGTGAACGATCACTCCTTCGGCATGCTGAAGTACCCGTAGGTTGCAGGGGTAGCGCCATACTATTTCAGCGGTGTCGGCGTGATGGTAGCGTTCAGCAACAGCATGGTAGCCGTGACTTTCGTAAAGCGATTGCGCCCAACTGTTGGGAAGCCCAAAGAACCATTCGCGATGGGCAATAATGCCGGATAAAAAGTAGTCGTGAAGCACTACGACACCAGGCACTTCTTCTAGCAATGAAAACATGTGCTGATGAAAGGATGAATTGCCGAAATGGTAAAGTACGCGATCATATTCGTCGGCATGCTCGCGCAACCAAGCTACGTCTCTTTGTTGACCATGCTGCTGAACGGCGCTTGCTAGCTCTACCTGTTCGACGATTAGGTCAATGTCGTAGTAGTGCGCAAGCTCAGGCAGCAATTCGGCACTGTAGTCACTAATGCCGCTGCGCTCAGGCGGCAGCGGCGATATAAAAGCCAGCTTAGGTTTGGTAGGTTTGTCCGTTAGTTCTGTTTTCTCGACACACGGGGTATTTTTATCATTGAGTGCATACGCAGATATTGCGCTTAGCGCAACGCTGGCGGTAGCGTCCCAGCTAAAGCGTTTGGCCTGTTTCAAGCCGTGCTGCATTAGCGTGTTACGGAAATCGTCATCGGTTAAAACGCGAGCGATTTTGTCAGCAATTGCTTGTTCGCTATGTGGGTCGAATAGCGCTTCTTCCCAACCAACCACCTCGGGTAGGCTAGTAGTATTGGCAGCAATGACCGGCGCGCCACACGACATGGCTTCCAAAGCGGGCAAGCCGAACCCTTCGTGCCAAGAGGGGAAAACAAATACTTCACAGAGGTTGTATAACTCAAGCAGGTCTTGCTCTGGTACATAACCCGTCAAAATCAGCGTGTTTTCAGCTAAATTGTACTGCTTTGCCAAGGCGTGCAAGCGCTCTTTTTCCGGCTCGTGAACGGCACAGACTATGGCGAGCTGGTGGCTTTTTTGAAGTGACTTTGGCAGTTTTGCAAAGGCGCGAATCAGCCCTTCAACATTTTTCCGATAGTCAATGCCGCCAGTATACATCACAAAGGGGTTAGGAATGCCATAGTGGGCACGCAGGACTTGTTGGCGCTCTTCGCTCACCTCCGTGGGGATAAAAAGGGCATCAATGGCTGAGGATATATTGGTAATAGCGCTTTCGGGCAAGCCCAGATGCTCAAGCCCTTCTTGCCGTGTCGCCTGTGAAATCGAGAGTAGCACGTCGGCTTGTTTTAAATGCCGTACTTTTTCGTGATACCAACGGGCATGGGCTGGGTTATCCAGGTAGGGAGATGGGTGCAGCAGCGGAATTAGGTCGTATAAGATCGTAGCGACAGGATAGTCGTTGCGCCATGATTTGATGCTAGTGACGGCATCGTCTCCTACGCCTTCGAACAAGCTGGTAATGAGTACCATATCAGGCTTGAGTGCGCCTAGCACATTTTCGTAAAGTGCTTCGGCTACTTGCCAGCGTGACTGATTGCCGGTGTCAACTTGGTGTACGCACTTTAGGCTCGACCATAGCTTAATGTTGTCGCGCCCTAACTGGGGTGCGAACTCTTTAATGAGACTTTCACAACTTTCTTCAAAACGGCGGTTTAACAGCAGAATTAGCTGATATTGCCCACGTTGCCGCACCAGGCCACGCACGAGCGCCAGGGTATATCGCCCTATGCCACGTTGACGGCTTTGGGCTTGGGCACCTTGCATGTCGATGACGATTCTCATGTGCGCGACTCCCTGTTGGCGCGTGGCGATGTACGAGTGAGCATTTGCTGTAACTGGCGAGCACGGCCGGTTAGTTTTGCTTGGTGGTAGGCCAGCGGCTGTTTTTTCTGACTGGATTCAACAGCAGCGCGGTTCAAGCGACGTGTTAAGCGCTCAAATAGCCAGGGTGTGCGCTTTAAAACTGTTAGTGCTGCTTTTTTTAGCTTTGGTCGGCTCGCAACCTGCCATGCTAGCCATTTTAAGCCTGTGTTTATACGCCGATTCAGCGCTGCCTTCAGCTGGGTGGGGTCTTCTTGATAACGTTGCAAACGTTGCTTATTGCGCCTCACTAACTGAGCGGCACCTCGCAGTGGCTTGGTTATTCGCCAGGAGCGACTATTTTCCAGCAGCGCTATCTGGTCTTGCAGCACTTCATTTTGGCAGCTGTATTGGGCATTTTCAGCTTCCAGAGCTTGAATGTCGGCTGCCGATGAGTGGATTTCGGTTCGTAGGCTTTGACATTGCTGGTTAAGGTTTTGCTCAATGCTCTCCAGCCGCAATACTTGCTGGTTGGCGTGGTAGAGCTGCTGTTCCGCTTTAGAAGCGCGGACTTCGGCCAGGTGAACCTGATGCTTTACCTGATTACAGAACGCGTGGCTGGCTTGCCCGCTTAGCGAAAACTCGTCAAACACATTGGGCGGATAGGCAAACGCATCGGCCAGTTCTGGGTGTCGCTCAGATAGATAGAAACGGTTGATGCCATCGGTATAGATGTACTGGTAGCCTTTGGCGATCAGAGAGTTTTCCCAAGCGGCGTGGGCATGACGCTGTGAGCCGGGCAAATGGCTTTCAATAACAATGACCCATGGGCGAGCCGACGAATTCTGCCAGCCCTTTATCACCTCTTCCTCCATGCCTTCAACATCAATTTTGAGCCAGTGGGGCGAGTCCGCATCATGCGTTTGCCCCCACTCTTCGAATAGCTCGTCTAAGGTGACCACCTCTACGGTGTGGGTAGTGGGCGTGTACCCTTGCGCCATATGCTGTTCAGCGATGCGTTGGTCGCCGGTGGAGAGGCCTGTATCAGCAAACTCGTAAAACGTTAACTGGCCTTGTGTGCTGCCCACTGCTGCTTGCCGCACCTGTTCACCGGGCCGAGCTTGTTGCAGTGCGGTGGCATATTGATGAGTTGGCTCTAGGTGCAGGCCCCGCCATCCATGTTGATAAAAGGCGAAGCTGACAGAGTCTTTAACGGGGTCTTGAGCACCAATATCTATATAGGTGCCATTTTCTATTGAGCCGAACGCACGCCAGAGCATGACATCTTCAAAATTCTGTGCGTAGGAAACAAAACTCATTGAACTTGAACCCCTATGGTGGGCTGCATCCAATTACAGCCAGCAAAGTGGTGCTTATCGATATTGAGGACATTAAAAACCAGTGCCAGATCACGCCATTCGTAATTATCCACGAGGTGGGTATCCGTGCTGACCAACGCCGTTTGAACGGAGTAACTGCCCTGGCCTAAATGGGCATCAAAAGTGCAGCTAAACGTGACCGTTTGGCCTTTTTTGACATTCGTTACCACCTGGTCGGTCAATTGGGTATTGGTGCCATACATTACTTGGCCCAGACGATCTTTAATGCCGTAACCTAGCACTAGTCGTGGTAGATCCTGGTGAATATCTGCAACAACGTTGAGGGTGACTTTTTCACCTACATTGATGGTGTCCACCGGCTCACCAGCCATGTTGTATAATGCAATATCTTTGACTGTGGCTTCGCCAGTGCCCGATACCGTTTGTACTCGGCCATCTTCTTGGGCGAATTGATCAAGGCGACTGTTGGCTTTTTGAGCCAGCATGGCATTGTAGTAATCCATTACCTCTTCTGGTGTGCCTTCCAACTCTTTTTTACCTGCGTTTAGCATAATGGCCCGGTCGCAGATACTTTGGATGGCCTGCTTATCATGCGAGACGAGTAGTAGCGTTGTCCCTTGCTCCCGGAACGCACGAATGCGATCAAAACTTTTATGCTGAAAATAGGCATCGCCTACGGAGAGCGCTTCATCCACGATTAGAATATCGGGGCGGTGCGCTGTTGCCACGCTGAATGCCAGGCGCATCTGCATGCCGCTTGAGTAGACACGCACTGGTTGGTCAATGTAGTCGCCTATTTCAGCAAATTCTTCAATGGCGGGCATCAGTCGGTGCAGATCTTCTACACTGTAGCCTAGCAATTGGCCAGCCATGTAGGCGTTCTGCCTGCCTGTGAAATCAGGATGAAAACCAATTCCTAGCTCTAAAAGCGCTGCTACTCGACCTACTAGCTCTACGCTGCCGGTAGTCGGCCTGGTAGTGCCGGTAATCATTTTGAGCAAGGTGCTTTTACCGGCGCCGTTTATGCCAATAATACCCACTGCCTCACCGGGCTCTACGTGAAATGAGACATCTTTAAGCACCCATTTGAGCTCGTGATGTGACTGTTTACCCGGCGTTATCCACTCTTTTAAACGGGCAGAGCGATTGGAATAGACTTTATAGGCTTTTCCTAAACCATTGATGCTGATTTTACCCATTATAGTTCATCCACCATATCACCACTGTGCTTCTTAAATAAAAAGACGCCGCTGATGCAAAACAAAACACCGAGTACACAAATAGGGAGTAGTGCTGACCAGTCGGGCATGCGTCCAGAGACCAGAATGGTCTGGTAACCTGCCATCAAACCAACCATAGGATTAAATGCCATATATGCCTGAAATTTTTCGGGCAGGATGTTAATAGGATAAACAATTGGTGTTAGCCAAAACCAAAATTGCAGTACAACGCTAAATAACTGCCCTACATCACGAAAAAAAACATTAAGCACGCCTAATGTCATTCCCAGACCTACAGAGAAAATAATGTGTATGGCCAGCAGTATGGGTAGCAGCAGGTATGCCCAGCCTGGGAAGTTGCCTGAAATAAGTAGAAACAGTGAGAACAACCCGAAAATAACGCAGAAGTTAATGCAGGCGTTAATGACTACCATTACAGGCAGGCAAATTTTAGGGAAACTTATCTTTTTGATCATTCCAGCGTTTTCGAGAAATACGTTTTGGCAACGATTGACGATTTCAGAAAACAGCGCCCAAGTTAAGATACCTGCACATAAGTAGATGCTGTAACCATAGACCTCATCTGCACCCGGTAACTTGGCCTGCATGATTTGTGAGAAAATAAGCGTGTATACAAAAATCATCGAGAGCGGCTGTATCACTGTCCATGCCACACCTAGAATAGAATTTAGGTATTTACTCTGAAAGTCGCGCTTAACATTGCCTAGAATAAAGCCTCGGTATGTCCATAGTTGTCGGATATAAGCTTCCACATCACCCTCGATTTTTTGCTGAATGTAACGCGTTGAAGGCGTTTTCAATGTTGTTTTGCATGGCTTCTACAAACGTTTGATTTGCAAAGCGCTCTGCATTTTGGCGACAGAGACGAGCCCCACACCACTGGTCGTCCTGCTGTTTTTGGTGTTCAAACTGCTCAATGCACTGTTGCAGCGCAGCACTAGTTTGCTGATTTATGAGCATGCCAGTCTGTTGATGAATGATAGTTTCCGCTACCCCCCCTTGCCCATAACCAATCACGGGTGCTCCAGCTGCCTGTGCTTCTACCGGGAGAATGCCAAAATCTTCTTCTGCCATGTAAACGAATGCTTTTGCACGCTCTAGATAGTCGGTGAGAATAGCATCTGGCTGGTAACCCAGTAATTTTACATTCGGGCCTGCACTGGCTGACAGTTTGGAGAAATCGGGGCCATCACCAATGACGATTAGCTCTTTTTCTGGCATTTGATTAAATGCTTCGATCACTAAATCAAGACGCTTATAGGGCACCATTCGCGCAGCCGTTAAGTAGAAATCACCTCGTTGTCGATGGGGATTAAAATTTTCAACGCTGACAGGCGGATAAACGATATCAGCCGTTCGGCGGTAAAATAAACTCACCCGTCGCTGAATATAGGCAGATATGGCGATAAAATGATCGACTCGTTGAGCGCTTAAGTAATCCCATTGCCTTAGGCGGTGCAGCTGCCATCGCATTAGCATCCCCACAAGCCCTTTTTCATTGCCCGATTGCCGCAAGTACTGGTGCTGCATATCCCATGCGTAACGCATTGGGCTGTAGCAGTAACAGATGTGCAATGCTGTTGGCTCAGGAATAATGCCTTTTGCTACGGCATGGCTGCTAGATAAAATTAGGTCAAACCCTTTTAAATCGAACTGCTCTACGGCTAACGGCATTAGCGGTAAATAGCGGCGATAGTGCTTCCGAGCGCCTGGTAGCTTCTGAATAAAGCTTGTATGGATGACTCGCCCTGTTAAGCAAGGAATTTTTTCTGTCTCTAAAAAATTGACGGTCGTAAATATCTCGGCTTGTGGGTAACAGGCAATCAACTGGGCCAGCGCTTTCTCTGCGCCGGCCCAGGTGGTCAACCAGTCGTGAATAATGGCGACTTTCATGACTACGCGGTGCTCCTGTTAGCCCCTTAGGTTCTTACCCGCTGTTTATTCACGGCCATATTCGTCGTTGTAACGCACGATATCGTTTTCCCCTAGATAGGAGCCCGTTTGCACTTCGATAAGATGTAGCGGAATAACCCCCGGGTTCTCAAGGCGATGCACCGTTCCTAAAGGAATATAGGTAGACTCATCTTCTGAAAGGAGGAAACTTTTCAAGTTACTGAGGTCACCGTGGCCTTCTCCTTGGGTGACTTTGGCAGTACCTTTAACGACCACCCAGTGTTCCGCCCGATGATGGTGCATTTGTAGAGATAGTTTTGCCCCCGGCGTAACCACGATCTCCTTCACTTGAAAGCTGCTGGTTAGCACCAATGTTTGGTAACTCCCCCAGGGACGATAGATGCGCTGGTGAGACTGGGCTTCTTTGCGTCCTGCCGCATTCAGCGCATTAACGATTTGTTTGGTCGCCTGCGCGTGTCGACGATCAGCTACTAAGACAGCGTCGGCCGTTTCTACAATCACCAGGTTTTCGACACCCACAGCCGCCACTAACCTCGACTCGCTGTGGATTAAACTATTACGCGTATTGTGGAGCATTACGTCGCCCAGAAGGGCATTATTGTCTATACCTTCAGCTTTAAGGTCGTAGAGGGCGTCCCATGCACCAATGTCGCTCCAGCCTGGATCCATAGGCACTACCATAGCGTCTTGAGTGTGCTCCATGACAGCATAGTCAATCGACTCGTTACGGCATTGGGTAAAGGTGCTTGAGTCGATGCGTAGAAAGTCAAGATCCTCTTTACGACCCGCAAAAGCGCGCTCGCAGACTTCGATAATATCGGGCGCATGTTTGCGTAATGCCTCAAGGTACGCAGTAGCTTTAAAAAGGAATATCCCGCTATTCCATAAATACTCACCGCTCTCAAAGTAGATTTTTGCACGCTCAATATCCGGCTTTTCAACGAATGCTGACACAGCGAAACCTTCGCCATTGGCTTCACCACACTTGATATAACCATATCCAGTATGAGGAGAATTAGGGGTTATACCAAATGTCACCAGTTTATTTTGCTGGGCAAGGAAGCGTCCTTGCGCGACGGCCGCTGCGAATAGCTCTTCGTCTTTTATAACGTGGTCTGCTGGCATGACCAACAGCTCGGCATTGGGGGTCAGCTGCTCTGCAGCTAATGCAGCCAGCGCAAGTGCTGGCGCGGTATTGCGCGCACAAGGCTCTAGAATGATATGCGGCGAAGATACCCCCAATTGGTGCAATTGTTCAGCGACCAAAAATCTATGTTCTTCATTACATACGATCAGCGGCGTTCCCGCTTCCGCAACGTTTGATAGTCTCTGTGCCGCTTCTTGCAACAGACTGAAATCTGGTTTGTGGAGATTTAAGAACTGCTTGGGGTAATGCTCCCGGGACACAGGCCATAGCCGTGAACCAGAGCCACCTGATAATATGACTGGAAAAATCATGTTTCCTCCTTGAAGTTAGTGTGGCGCAGCAGCATTGGATGACATGGCAGTGGCTACGACGTCGTTATATGCCAGCAACAGACTGGCGATTGCACCTTGTCGGCTCTTTGCGCCCTGTTGCTGATAGCTTCACTCTAGGGCTGCGTGTTGATAAAACCTTTAACAAGGGTCATGGCTAAGATCTTGAGATCGAACCCCAACGACCACTTTTCTATGTAGTAAAGGTCATACTCTACACGTTTTTGCATCAAGGTTACGTCATCTGTAATGCCACGCAGCCCGTTAACCTGTGCCCATCCCGTCATCCCTGGCTTGACTCGGTGACGCTGCATGTATATTTCAATGTGGTCTTTGTAATGATCGTTGTGATCCATGGCATGAGGCCTTGGACCCACTAACGACATACGCCCTTGTAATACATTATAAAGCTGGGGAAGTTCATCCAGGCTTGTGCGACGCAAAAAACTACCCAGCTTTGTAATGCGCTGATCCCCATGTGTCGCCTGCTGTGTTTGCTCAGTTTGGTGCTGACTCATTGTGCGAAATTTATAAATCTTGAAGAGTTTTCCATCCAAACCGTGACGCTCTTGCTTAAACAGTGCTGGCCCCCCCATTTGCCAGCGGATAACGACAGCAACAGCGATCATGATGGGCAAAAATAGTAGAAACAGGGCAGCGCCTAGAACGCGATCCTCCACCTCTTTGACGACCCTCATGGGGCCATTCAGGGGCGTGTAATTTAGCTCTAGCGAATATAATCCAGCAACTTGGGCGATGCGGTGATTAAGAAGTCTTATGTCAGGTAAATCTGGAAAAAACCTGACGGATGCTGGTATACCTGCCATTAGCATCATCAATTGACGAACTCGAACACCATCGACTAGCGGGTAACCAAGCCATATTTCATCAAAATTTCGTTGCAGTATATGATCGTTGACAAAAGACTCCATGCTTTTTATGAACGGCTCATTGCCATCATCAATGTGATGCCCAACTATAACGTATCCTATATGTGGAAGTTCCAAAACGCGCCTTTTAAGAAGTTTAACGTTGCTAGCCTTTCCTATTATCAATACTTTTTTTAAATTGCGGCCCTTTGCGCGCACGTGACGAAGGTAACTGTAAAGCAGGCCACGCACGACAATTCCGGTCAATAGCACTATCACTGCTGTGGTTCCCATCCAAAGCCGTGAGTAGTTTTGAGTACCCTGTATAGATACCAGTAGCAGGCTAATAACACCAATGGTGGTTAGCCAACTTAGCGTGTATACACCCAGCATGGTGTAAAGACTTCTGCCTCGCCAAGGTTGATACAAACCAATAAGCTCACCAATAGCTGGCAATAGTAGACTGCCGATAAGAATTAGAAAAAAATATTCTTGGCCCTCTACTGTGATATGCGGCATCAGCCATAGGATTAGCGAGGCAGCCATTATGGCAGTAAGTGCATCGAAGCAGCGCATGGCTCGGCGCAACCATTCGCTGCTCGGCGTCTCTTTAAGAAAGGATGCCATTTATATACCGTCTATCCCTCTACTGCGCTGTTAACTAATGCGGGAGCATCCGTCATCGAAGCGAGTAGTTCCATGATGTCTGCAAGATCTTGGCTGTTTAGCTCCCCCACAGCCGCACTAAGCGATAAACGATCCAACGCATATTCGCCGATCACATCTACATACTGTATACGCTGGTCATAAAGGCTGGCGCGTGCATCCAGAACGTCGACCAAATCACGAAGCCCTAGCTGCTCTCCGCGCTCTGCCGCTTCTAAAAATAATAGACTAGAACTAATCGCTTGTGTGAGGGCATCTACACGGCGAACATGACCATTCATCGAGCGTAAACGTTGACGTACTTCTTGCACAGCCAAGTTACGCTGGTTATCGAAAGCGGACTGACGAGCATCAATGCTTTTTTCTCCCTGCCTAACATTGGCGGTTGTATAGCCGCCACGATAAATAGGCATGCTTAATTCGACGCTTGCTCGATAATCTTCGCTTTCCCGCAGCTGGTCATCACTGGCCCGGTCAGAGTAGCTGAGGTTCAAATTCAACTCGGGATAGTATCCTGATTTGCGCCTACTTGAATCAGCTTCTGCTACACGCTGCTCTTCGCGGGCTAACAAAACATCAAGATTGTTATGGGTGCGTTCAACCCATGCTTGTTGTTGCCCCCAGTCTCGCTGAAGTTCTACCTGTGATAACTCGCCAACCGCCAAGTTGGAAAACTCGGGCATTACTCCTGTTAGGCGCTCCAATATGCTAAGTGCGTTATCTAGCTCATTCTCTGCCTGTACAGAATCTGAAATGGCCTGATCTAAACGGGATTGCGCCTCAAGAAGGTTAATCCGGTCGCCAACCCCCAGATCGAATGCACGCTGGGCTTGCCGAACCTGCAAGTCTAAAGAGTCTTGTTGCGATTTGAGTAGCCCTAGACGCTGAGACGCCATATAGGCCTGGATATAGGCTTCACTTATTTGTAAAGCCAGGTCACGCTCAACTACCGCGAGCTGTAGTTCTGCCGCACTGACTTGCGCGTTTGCTACGTCAACACCTCGCCAACTCTCTAAGCTGAACAGCGGCTGTTGTAACTGCAACTGCCATATTGTTTCGTCAATTTCACCAGGGCGCTGTGCCTGTTGATCAAGACCAAAATCATCTGGTGAGGTCTGCACATTGGTGGAGTCTTGCCATAAATAAGAGCCCGATGCTGTTACCTGCGGCAGAAGTTGAGAGCGCGCCATTGGAACTTCTTCCCGAGTGGCTGATAGCTCGTAACGTTGCCGTGATAAATCGGCGTCGTGCTCCAGTGCCTGTGCAAACAGTGCTGGTAGCGAGGGGAGCCTGACCGCCTCGCGATCATAAGTTTCTAATGCATCCAGGTCAGACAGCGCTTTTTGATCGGGGGCAATATCTGTCTCCCCAAATGCGCCAAATGATGCTAAAGAAAGCGCCCCCAGAACAATCCCGCGCGTGAAACACTTCATTAATCCTCCCGAATGGCGCGAGCCAGCATGTCGGTAATGGGTTTGGCAATGTAACTTGCAAATGTGCGCTCACCGGTACGAATCATTACTTCTGCTGGCATCCCTGATAAAAGTTGCATTCTTTCATTCATTTGAGTGCGACCTGTTTCAGTCACTTTGACTCGTCCTCGATAATACTGCTCGCCAGTAGCCTCATCCTCAAAGCTATCCGCGCTCACATGGATAATTTCACCATCAATCACATCTGTTAATCGTTGATTAAAAGCACTAAAACGAATCTCGGCAAATTGCCCAACGTATATGTTGTCAATATCCTTAGTTGGGATACGTACCTCTACGACAAACCCCTGACCTGAGGGTACAACTTCCATTATTGTATCGCCCCCACGTATAACAGCGCCGACTGTTTGTACTTGCCGTCCCACAACTGTGCCTGAGACCGGTGCAGTTACTACTGTGCGGTTAACTTGGTCTGTTAACGAGACGATTTGCTCTTCCGCTTCCGCTATTTGTGACTGAGCATCACGGAGCTGCTCGCCAACTTCTTTTTGAAACTCTTGCTGCTGGATCTCGCGTTCCATGCGATTTTCACTTATTTGCGAACGCAGCTGGGCAATGTTGGATCGAAATTCAGCATTGTCGCCTTCGTATTGAAGCACCTGGCGTTCCAATTCACGTAATCGCTGGTTGTCACCTAACCCTTCGCGGTAAAGAGAGCGGAAATCTTCTGCCTCTGAGCGTAGTGAGCTAATACGCTGGGCATTGACGTTAATGCGCTGTTCAAACCCTGAAATTTGCTCACGCATTTGTACAATTTGCTCGTCTAAGGCTTGTAGCGTGCTTTGCAGCGACTGACGTCGAGCTGCAAAAAGACTTTGCTGTACCGCCGTTACCTGCTGTACTCGTGGGCTATCGACTTCTAGGATATCTTCAGGCATCTCCAGCAGGTCTGCGCCTTCTTGCTCAGCCAGTAGGCGCGCTTCCATAGCACGATTAATGAGATATTGCGAACGTGCAATCTCAAGTTGAGAGCGTACCTGGGTGTCGCTCAGCACGACCAGCGTTTCTCCTGCCTGAACCTTGTCGCCATCTTTTGCTAAAAGCTCGGTTACAATACCTCCTTCAAGGTGCTGCACAGTGCGCTTAAATGACTCTATAGAGACGTTACCAGGGGCTACCACTGCAACGGCTAATGAGGCTGTTGCAGCCCATAAGCAAAACCCACCCAGTGCTATCAGTAGGATTGCATAACCTAAACGCCGGTAGCCTTTATCGCTGGTAGGGAGTTTTTCAGATGCCTCACCATCTATCGTGGCTGACTTTTTTGGGGTTACATCTACCTCTTGGCGTGAAGGTAAATTTGTCTTTTGATCAGCCATGTTATTTCTCCTCCCCGCCGCGTCCACCTGGTATTGCCGACAATCGCGTTGCTGATTGCTGACTCACTTGTGGGCGCGCCTTTTTAGCAAACTGCGCCAACACTTCGTCACGGGGCCCGAACATACTGACCTGCCCTTCTTTCATTACCAATAGTTGATCCATACTTTTTAGCACGCTGGTACGGTGACTGATCACAAAGAGCGTGGTGCCTTCTTCTTTTAACTCGGCTATTGCCTGCGACAAAGCACGCTCACCGGCGTCATCCAAATTAGCATTTGGCTCATCCAGCACTACCAGTACTGGGTTTCCATAGAGGGCTCTGGCGAGACCAATACGTTGGCGCTGTCCGCCTGACAGAGAGCCGCTGGCTGCCGATATGACAGTGTCGTAGCCGTTTGATAGCTCCAACACCATTTCATGGACACCAGCTTTTTTGGCCGCTTCAACAACTTTGTCAGCGTTCACCTCACCAAATCGAGCTATGTTTTCACTAATGGTGCCATCAAACAGCTCTATATCCTGTGGCAAATAGCCTATATAGGGACCGATCTCATCTCGATTATACTGAGTGATGATACCGCCGTCTAAACGCACATCGCCTACTTGGGTTGGCCAAATCCCTAAAATGACCCGAGCCAGTGTGGATTTGCCTGCTGCACTTGGCCCAATAATGCCAACATGTTCTCCCTTGTTGACACTGAAATTGATTCCTCTGATGGTTGCCATACGAGATCCAGGCGGCGCTGCTGCCACAGCCTCAATCGCTACATCACCTCTAGGAGCTGGCAGAGACATGCGTTCTTTTTCTTCAGGCACTTGCTCAAGCAGCTCGTTTAACCGTCCATATGCACCTCGAGCACCTACAAATCCTTTCCAACCACCAATCATTTGATCTATGGGTGCAAGCGCTCGGCCCATAATGATAGAACCGGCAATCATCATACCTGGACTCATGTCACCACTGAGCACCAGCAATGCACCTAAGCCAAGAATCAGCGACTGGAATAGCATGCGTAAAACTTTTGAAGTATTTGTTAATGCACCCGCACGATCACTTGCCTGTGACTGCTTCGATAAAAATTCATGATGCCTTTTAGACCAACGCCCCATGATGCCATGCAACATACCCATTGCTTGAAGCACTTCGGCATTGCGTAGGTTCGAATTAGCCAGGTTTTGCGCCTGAATGTGTTCACTATTGGCTTCAGCTAACAAGCCCTTTGTCGCTTTCTCATTGGCAATTGCGAGCGCAAGCAGAATAACCCCTGCACACGTCGCAAACACACCAAGCCAGGGGTGAAACAAAAACAAGACACCTAAGTATACTGGCACCCATGGAGCGTCGAAAAATGCAAACAGTCCATTTCCCGTCAGGAACTGGCGCAAGCTGGTGAGGTCGTTTAGTGGCTGGGCGCTTTGTGTGCCCTGTGTAACGAGGCTACGGCGAAACATCGCGCTGTAGAGACGTTCATTAATTGTTGTATCTAGCTTATTTCCCACTCGAACGAGCATTCGTGACCTTACAAGCTCAAGCCCTCCCATGATCGCAAAAAGAAATACAAGCACAATCGTTAGCATGGTCAACGTATCGATACTTTGTGTTGTTAGGACGCGATCATAAACCTGGAGCATGTACATAGGTGGTACAAGCATTAGCAAGTTAACAAACATGCTGAAAAAACCCACCGAGATGAACGAACCCTTGCAGGCCTTCAGAGCGCGCTGCAGATCCGTTGCTTCTTGTTGCTTTGCCATGGAGGAACCACCGTTGAATCGAGTAGCTATCAAGCACAGAATTTAATCGCGCAAGCATAACAGATATGTGACTGTCTCTGGTAGGCCTTTGGGGCACGCGGCAAACATGCTTTTTATCAACATACCCACCAGCAGCTAAAACTGCTGAACCAGCCTTCTTGTACTAACTTAAACCTTACATCAATTATTTTTAATAAATCCGTGGTTCGCAGAGGATTCAAAGATCACTGAAATGTAGCTTTTTTGTCACACAAACGCCATCTCTTTAACTCAGTGTGTTGTTTTAATAATTTATCAAGGTGTTTAACCTATGCCCGCTTCAAATATCATTACTACTTTATACAATGACTTACTCCTCAGAAGCCCTAGTAACAATGGTTTAGATTATTGGCTTGATCGCTTTCATTCAGGAACTTCACTACATGACATAGCCACTTCTCTTATCAACAGTATTGAGTTCCAGACCAACATTCAACCTATTTTGTCGCTATACACATCAGAACTTCTTCGTCCCGCTGACAAAGAAGGTCTTTTATACTGGGCAAATTTATATAGCAATGGGAAAAGCATCAACGATATACGTTTAGCCATGCACAACTCAGACGAATTTAAAGAACAAGTAAATTCACTAAACAATGAAGCATGGTTAAATAAAGCTTATATTCAGCTACTGGAACGTGACATAGATAATGATGGCTTAGCATATTGGAACGAGAAACTTGTTAATGGTGTTAGTCGTGATTTAGTTGCTAATTCTTTGTTACATAGTGCTGAGGCTAAAGAAAACAAATCTAACGAAAAATTAGCCATTAAAGCATTAGTAGCAGATCCGGATACCGGTTCTGCTACTACATTACTAGAGTATGTTGATTTACTAGTGGAATCTGAAGAGGAAACAAATCCAGGCAACCCCAACTTCAATCTGGGCGAGCGCTACCACACGGGCGCTTCTGACGCTTCAGCAGCGATTGCCGTAGGCGAGGGTTTAATGCTGGTGGCGGATGACGAAGACCAAGTATTACGCCTCTATGAGCGCGACACTGACGGCGCCCCTTTGGCGGAAATTAACCTGAATACGGCTCTGGGTTTGAATGACACCCAAGAGGTGGATTTGGAGGCGGTGGCGACTTATCAAGGCACCCACTACTGGTTAGGCTCCCACGAGAGCAGCCAGCGCTCGATGATTTTTGCCACTGAAGTGACCGGTGATAGCGCTGAGAGCTTAAGTATCGAGGTAACGGGGCAGTTTACCGATTTGGCCAGCCAACTTAACGACTGGGATGCCAATAATGGTCATGGGCTTGGTGAAAATGCGCTGAGCCTCTCGCTAGGGGTCAATATAGAAGGCGCTGTGTTTATCGGTGACTCCCTTTATCTTGGCCTACGCTCGCCGTTGGATAATGGCTTTGCACAATTAGTGCCCGTTGAAAACGTGATTGACCTCGTCGCTGGTGTGGCTAATGAAGCTTCCTTTGGCGATCCCCTGCGTTTAGATCTGGATGGCCGTGCGGTGCGCTCTATTGAGCCTGCTGGCGATGAAGGTTATCTGATCCTGGCGGGTCCGGTTAACGATGATGACGACGTCGGTTTTGGCCTTTACCTATGGGATGGAGACTATGCCGTTCGTGAAATAGACGGCCCAGATCTCAATACCCTACCAGACGCACTGACGTCGAAGCCTGAATCACTTTTCGACGTTTCCATCACCGAGTCGGGCGTTACTGCGAGCGTGCTGTTTGATAGCGGTACGGTGGATTGGTTAGAGGATGGTCAAGAGTCTAAGGATCTGCCTGCTGAGCAGCAGCGCTTTGTGAGCACGGACATTGAGTTTAACCTGCCTGATTTTGCACCTCAGGCCGGTGACATTGCGATTACGGCGGTCAGCGGTAGCGAAAAATCCTTCCAGTTCGTCGCATTGAAAGGGATCAGCGAAGGTGCGGAAATTACCTTTACTGACTCTGGCTGGGCAGGCGATAGCTTCCGCGCCAGCGAAGGTGCCGTTAAGTGGACGGCGCCTGAAGGCGGCGTACCGGCAGGCACGGTTGTTACTTATTCTGCGGACTCTTCACAATTCACTCCGGCTAACAGCAGCGAGGTGGGTAATAACGGGTTTAATCTTTCGGTCAGCGGTGACCAAGTACTTGCTTTCGTCGGCGAAGCGAGCGACCCAACGTTTATCTACGCGGTTCAAACCAACAGCGATGCGTGGCAGGACACTGCTGACTCCTCTAATAACTCTGCCCTGCCGCCTGGCCTTGAAGAGGGTTTCACAGCGGTTGCCGTTGGCAGCGCACGCAATGCCGCCTTTACCGGCAATGGCTTCGGCACTTCGGATGAGCTATTAAGCGCCGTTGGCAACCCAGCGAATTGGTCATTTGAGTACGCTGAATTACCCGCCAATGCTACCACTGACTTTCATGTGGGCACGATGGAAACTCCCTATGTGCCGGGCGAGCGCGACATTGGTTTAGCCATCACTGAGATATGGTCGGGCCAAAGCGGTTCTGACGTCACCGCTGATTGGTTTGAAGTAACCAACCGTTCGTCTGAAGCCCTTGATTTCAGCAATATGCCGCTTTACTACGATGATGACAGCGCCGATCCCGTTGATGCTATAGAAATTAAGGGGCTAAGCTCGCTGGCTCCTGGCGAATCAGCGATTATCATGGTCGATGGCGATGCCGACTCAGTCGCGGAATTCCGTTCAGCGTGGAGCAACCTGGATAATATCGATGCCTTGAAAATCGGTTATGCCGAGAATGCTTCTGGCCTGGGCGGTGGCGGCGATGCCGTAACGCTATGGCAAGGTGACCCACGTGTTGATGGCAACCAAGTGGCAATGGAGGCCTACCCAGATACCGACGGGTTTGACGCCGCATCCTGGGATGTGGATTTAGACAAATTCACCACTACTGACACGGAGGGGGCGATTAGCTCTGATGCATTGGGTGGTAAAAATGACGATGTGCCTGCTGTTGCATCACCAGGACTGGCCAATGAGCCCGAAGTGGATATTACGCTAATTTCTGCAGTACAGGGTGACTCGAACAGCAGCACTTTAGAGGGTGAAAACGTTACCCTTGAAGCCATCGTCACCATGGTGGCGCCTGGTTTGGATGGCTTCTTCCTGCAAGAGGAAGATAGCGATAACGACAATAATGCCGAGACCTCAGAAGGTATCTTTGTGTATGTGGGCAGCGGCAGTGATGAGTGGCTGGAACAGATCTCTGCTGGCGACCAGATTCGCATTAGCGGCGAGGTCTCAGAGTATTTCGAGAAAACGCAGTTAACTGCCGAACGCGGCAGCCTTGAAGTGCTGGCTAGCGATATGCCTTTGCCTGAAAGCCAGCGAATCATCATGCCGTTTACCGATAAACAAGGCCTGGAAGCCTTTGAAGGCATGCGGGTAGCTATAGAAGCACTGGACGGTGAGCCGTTGGTGGTCACTGAGCTTTACGAGCTTGGCCGTTACGGCGAAGTCACGCTTTCATCCGGTGGCCGCTTAGAGCAGTTCACGGAAGTCAACGTGCCTGACGTAGAAGGCTATAGCGCTTGGCTTGAAGACGCCGAAGCGCGCACCATCAAAATCGATGACGCAAACTCTGCACAAAACGCTGATCCGATTATTTATGGTCGCAATGGTGAGGAGCTTTCTGGCACTAACCCGCTGCGCGGTGGCGATGAGCTTCAGACACTCGAAGGCGTGCTTGATTACAACTTTGGTGAGTGGAAAGTCCAAAACGTCGAAGGCCTGGACTTTACCGGCGCTGAGCGTCCGGTAACACCTGATACAGATGCTCTGGGTGATGCCGATATTACGGTAGCTTCTTTCAATGTATTGAACTACTTCACTACCCTGGATGAAAACGGCAACAAAACAGAGACCTTAAATGGCACTCTGCATGATCCTCGTGGGGCCAATAATGCTGAAGAATTTGCCCGTCAGGAAGCCAAAATCGTTGAGGCTATTAATACCAGCGGTGCTGATGTGGTGGGTCTCATGGAAATCGAGAACAACGGCTATGGTGACGATAGCGCCATTGCAACGTTGGTCGATGCGCTAAATGCAGATGTGCTAGCCAATAACATTCAGGGTGTCACCTGGGCTTACAGCGTTCCCGAAGATGGGAATGGCAACACCACTAGCCCTGGGGATGATGCCATTGCGGTTGGGGTCATCTACAACAGTCAAGCGGTGATACCTACCGGCGCTGCAGCCACCAAAACCGATGGGTCTTTCGCCACTGCAAACCGCGCACCGGTGATGCAAACCTTTGAAGATAGTAACGGTGAAACCTTTTCGGTGGTGGTTAACCACTTTAAATCCAAAGGCAGTGTCGTCAATGGTGAAAACGCTATCGGCGACGGACAGGCCAACAATAACCCTACACGGGTCGAGGCCGCGGAGGAATTGCTTGAATGGTTATCCACTAAACCCACCGGTAGCGATGACAGCGACGTGCTGATTCTTGGTGACTTGAATGCGTATGCCATGGAAGACCCCATCACAACCCTGAAGAATGCTGGCTATGATCTGCTTGATGATGATTACAGCTACGTCTTTGATGGTTTCTGGGGTTCATTGGATCATGCGTTAGCCAGTGAAACGCTCGCAACACAGGTCACGGGCACCACGACCTGGCACATTAATGCGGATGAGGCATCTGCTTTGGACTACAACACCGACTTCACCAGCGACCGTCAGGATGAAAACCTATACGCCGATGATGCGTTCCGTAGCTCAGACCATGATCCTATCTTAGTAGGCCTGAATTTAGGTCTCGCTGAAGTTTAATTACACGGACTGATATTTGGTGATGGCCTCCGCTTGCGGGGGCCTTTTTTGTCTTGGCAACTTGCGATTACGGTTGCCCGCTTCACTAGCCAAAGCGCCCCGTAGCGCTTCTCGCCTAGGGTGTTAAACTCATAGCAGGCACTTTCTCCAGGAGATACATGTTGAGTTCAGTACGTTCCACGACCGCGATTATTCAGGACAGCGGCATTGCTTTTGGTACCAGCGGCGCACGAGGGCTGGTTGAACAGTTTACCGATGAAGTATGTGCGGCCTTTACCGTGGCATTTATTACCGCCATGCGCGCATCCTTTCCAGTGGAGCGTATTGCGCTAGGCATGGATCGCCGCCCCAGCAGCCCCGCAATGGCAGCCGCTTGTACCAGTGCCGCTCATGCGTTGGAAGTGGAAGTGGATGACTACGATGTATTACCCACCCCTGCCCTGGCGTTAAAGGCGATGGCGGATGGCATACCCTGCATCATGATTACCGGCAGCCATATCCCGTTTGACCGGAACGGCATCAAGTTTTACCGCCCCGATGGCGAGATTACCAAAGCTGATGAACTTGCCATTCTTAATGCCGAGGCAGAAATGCCTACCCTACCTGCGCCAGCGCGCAGCGAGGTCTCTGAAGCCGCTAATAAGGCATATTCCCAACGCCTCACTGCATGGTTTCCAAGCGAACCTTTGAAAGGTTGGCGGGTAGGCTTGTACCAGCACTCGGCCGCAGGGCGCGATTTAAGCGCGCATATTTTGAGCGAGTTAGGTGCGGATGTGGTGGTGCTAGGGCGCAGCGAGGCCTTTGTGCCCGTAGATACTGAGGCGGTTAGCGAAGAGGATCAGGCCCAAGGGCGTGCCTGGGCAAACCAGCACCAACTACAGGCTCTGTTTTCCACGGATGGCGACGGTGACCGCCCCTTACTGGGGGATGAAACGGGTACTTGGCAGCGTGGTGATATTGTCGGGTTACTCTGCGCCCAGGCATTGGGAATCGAAGCCCTT
>Ga0209345_10001829_pt1 | contig 24646 bp, 20 predicted proteins | sample Cruoilmetagenom7_FD_187294 | JGI IMG/M metagenome (GOLD analysis project Ga0209345, IMG submission 187294) | Oil polluted marine microbial communities from Coal Oil Point, Santa Barbara, California, USA - Sample 7 (SPAdes) (version 2) | ecosystem: Environmental > Aquatic > Marine > Oil seeps ...
ACCGGGTGCATTGCTTTATCGCTTGTTGATGTTGCATTCAGATATGAACTTAGATCCTAAGCAAGAAGATAAACATCAAGTCCAGCATGGCCTGCACTTGATGGAGTGGCTGCCTGTACGACTAATGGGTTTGTCGTTGGCATTTGTTGGGAATTTCACCGCATGTTTGGAAAGCTGGAGGTCCAGTGTGTTCTCGGGCTCTATAAGTACAGTGGACGTAACAGCAGATTATGTTTCTGCTGCATTGTATTCTGGCGCGCCTCATTCTGACTCCGCTAATGTGAAGAATTCAGAGCAAAAAGAAGAGGGTGAATTGAAAGTGGCCGAAGGAGGTGTGGTGGAAGCTCAAGCTTCTAATCCCGAAGCCTCAACAGCTCATGTTTCTAAAACAGAGGCGGCAGAGATAAGCGCCTTATTTTCTCGCACTCTAATTTTTTCCCTCTGCGTGGTCGCATTTTTAGTGATTTTGATTTGAGTTGCGTGATTTTTAGTCGCCATGCCAGCGAAAGAGCGTGGCTGCTAAAGTGACAAACACTATGGTCATCAAAACTAGAATCAATAATTGGGGGGCAATGTCGCCTAAGCCTGCACCCTCCAGCATTACTTCTCTCGCAGCTTTGACCAAATGGGTTAATGGTAGCAGCTGCGATAAGCCCTGAAGCCATTGGGGTGCATCATCCAGGGAAAACCACAGTTCTGAAAGTAGTAGCATGGGAAAGCTAATGAGATTCAACAGACCATTGGCGAGTTCTTCGCTGGCTGTGCGGGTGGCCATTAATAAGGCGATGCTGATAATGGATAGATTTCCCACAACGGCAATCAGCAAAAGTAACAAGTGACTCCCTTTCATCATAAAATCAATAAATAGATTGCAGGCGATATATACCAGCACCGTCACTACTAGCATGATAGATAGGCGTGAAAGAGCCTGGGATAGGAGAAATTTCCATGCAGCCAAGGGGGTCGCCTGCAATCTCTTTAAGACACCATTTTTACGGTAGCGAACAATCACATAGCCGATCCCCCACAGACCGCTAAACATCATGTTCATGGATAGTATTCCCGGGATAACCCAGTCGATGTAACGAATTTTTTTACCAATGATTTCTTCTCGCTGCCACTGGATGCTAGTGTCTTGTCTCAGTAATTTTTCCAGTAAATGCCCTTTGGATGATTCTGGGTTAATCCAGTAACGGAGGCTTTCTGAATAGGTGTTTGTAGTGTCGACTAAAATATCCAGTTGATGAAACTGTACTTGGCGAATGGCATTTTCAAGATTATTGTAGGTAATGATCTCTATGGTGGGCTCTGTTGTAAAAGCACTGACAGCGGTGGGTTGTTTTGAGGTAAGAGTCGTTGAGGCTGGTTTGTCGATGGAGGCTTCTGTCACTAGTTGTCCGGCTCGGAAAATTTGCTGACTTTCTGATGAGAAGGCAAGGGCTAAAACAATAACAATAAATGGTGTTGCCACAAAAGACCAAAATAGCGATCCTTTGTCCCGATAGTATTCCCGGTTTCGCGCCATCCACAGGGCAAGAATTTCTTTCATCGTTTGCAATTACTCCCTAATGTGATGCCCTGTTAGCTTCAAAAACAAATCATCCAGCGATGGACTTCTGACCTGTAGGGATCGTAAGTTCACATTGAGTGATACCAGCTCAGAAAGAGTTTTCTCGATGGTATTGGTGGCTATGGCTATACCATCTTCTCGAACCTCAACTGGATCACTCAGTGCGCTGGTTCCACAATCAAAGTCCTGGCTATCTATGCAAACGTAGCTGTGATCAAAATGCTCCTGAAGCAGATCTTGTGGGGAGCCATCCGCAATAATTTTGCCTTTATCCATGATCACCAATTGATCGCACAACAATTCAGCTTCTTCCATATAGTGAGTCGTTAATAAAACCGTTTTCCCGCGGCGCTTAATCTCGTGAATTAGTGACCAAAAATTACGCCGTGACTGTGGATCCAGTCCTGTCGTGGGTTCGTCTAGAAACAGCACTTCGGGATCGTTGACCAAGGCAACGGCCAAGAGCAGGCGCTGCCGTTGTCCCCCTGAAAGTTTAGTGGCATAAGTGTCGAGAAAATCCTCAAGTTGGCACAGCTCAATGAGATAGTCCATAGGCTGACTATGAGGGTATAACTGGGCAAATAACGTTAATACTTCCCGAGTTTTTAGATAATCCATTAATGCAGTGGATTGAAATTGAATGCCGGTCTGTTTGGGGAACTCTTTGTCTCGTGGTTTGCCCTTGTAGAGAATCGTGCCCGAGGTGGGTTTTTTAATGTCTTCAATGATCTCGATGGTAGTAGTTTTTCCAGCACCATTGGGCCCCAGAAGTCCAAAGCAAGCACCTTGGGGAATAGTAAAAGAAACATCATCTACCGCAGTGAGAGAGCGAAAGGATTTCGTCAGGTTGTGTACTTCGAGAATAGCTGTCATATGACAGTAAGTGTATAGCATCCAGAAGATTATCTGTTAGGGTATCGCTCTTCTGGGAGGGAGTTTATGGCAGAACAAAATGGCACAGTGAGCTGGGGGGAAGCACTGCGGGTGTATACCCGTCCTCAGGTTATCACCATGTTGTTTCTTGGTTTTGCTGCCGGACTACCTCTTCTGTTGGTTTTTTCAACACTGACAGCTTGGTTGCGGGAAATGGACATCAGTCGCAGCACCATTGGTTTTTTTGGTTGGGTGGGTATTACCTATTCAATAAAAGTCTTTTGGGCTCCTGTTGTAGATAGGCTGAAGCTACCATTTTTAACTAAGCAGTTTGGGCAGCGTCGCAGCTGGATGCTATTGGGCCAGTTGGGGGTGATTTTAGGTCTGGTTGCCATGGTCGCTTCAGACCCTAAGGTTTCTTTGGTAGGTATTGCCCTCTGTTCGGTGTTGGTCGCTTTTTCCTCTTCAACCCAAGACATCGCCATTGATGCTTTTCGTATTGAGTCGGCAATTGATGAATATCAGGGCGCCATGTCGGCGAGTTATATCTTTGGTTATCGCATCGCCATGCTAGTTGCGGGTGCCGGAGCTTTCTATTTGGCAGATTGGTCTAGTTGGGGTACAGCTTATACGGTCATGGCTGGTCTTATGTTAATAGGTGTTGTAACAGTATTATTGGTGTCCGAACCGGAACATCAAGTGCCGCCTGCTACTGTTGGTCTGGAGTCGGGACTAAAGCATCGCTTACATGTAGATCAGCCTGGATTATGGCACCGATTGGAAGCTTGGTTTGTGAGTGCTGTTATGGCACCTTTTGTGGAGTTTTTTCAACGTAATGGCTCATGGGCTCTGATAATTCTGGCCTTTATTGGACTGTTCCGGCTCAGTGATATCACCATGGGTATTATGGCTAACCCATTTTACCTAGACCTTGGGTTTACTAAAAAAGAAATTGCAGATATAGGAAAAGTATTTGGCTTTTTTATGACCTTGGTCGGATCATTTATGGGTGGTTTGTTTGTTGTGCGCTATGGCATTTTTCGGCCTCTAATTGCTGGTGCGATTATGGTGGCGTTAACGAATCTGTTATTTGTTCAGCTTGCTAATATTGGATCAGATCTCACCTGGCTAGCTGTTGTTATTAGTGGTGATAATCTGAGCGGCGGTTTTGCCAATGCAGTTTTTATTGCCTACTTATCGAGTATGACTAATCGAGCTTATACCGCTACTCAGTATGCTTTGTTCAGTTCATTGATGACGCTACCCGGTAAGTTTTTCAGTGGTTTTTCCGGTGTAATTGTCGATGCTAGTAACTATCAGATATTTTTTACCTATGCTGCAATAATGGGGTTACCCGCTATTTATTTAGCATGGCGGCTGTGGAAGCATGATCGGGTTGAGCGAAAAGAGGTTGGTCAACACTAGGGCTGCCAGCCAAATACCTGTAGATTAATTTTGCCATTTGTGACAACCACATTTTCGGCTTCAAGGAGCCGTTTCTGCCTTTGAAAAGCGGTACTCTCTAGAGGAAAAGCAATCTGACCGTTTGCTTTCAAAACTCGGTGCCAGGGAAGGATAGTATCTTTTGGTAGTTGCCCCAGAATTCGCCCTACTAATCTAGCTCCATTGGGCAGTTGGGCATATTCTGCAACTTTGCCATAACTGCTAACTTGACCATGGGGTATAGCGTTAAGCACGCTGTAGATACGATCTCTTTGGTTTATGTCCATTGTTTGGTCATACACTGTTTAGTCATACATGGCTTTATCATAATGGCCGGGTTATCGGGTTGTATATCTGTTTGCGTCTAGAGTATTGGCTGGTTTAGATGTTGTACCGGTTTTTAAGGGTTTGAAGTACTAGAAATTGCCCCCATATAAACATAATAACCATGCTGTAACTTTGAGTAAGACAAGCCGTAAGCTGGAGTTACTTTTGAGATATCTGCTGTTAATTTTTATTGCCATGCCCATTATAGAGATGTGGTTGTTGATCACGGTGGGGCGTGAAATCGGTGCGTGGTCGACCATTGGGTTGGTGTTGCTCACCGCGGCTGTCGGTTTTTCACTATTAAGACAGCAGGGGTTTGCCACGTTGTTTCGAGCGCGCAAAAAAATGGATGCGGGAGAGTTGCCTGCCATAGAAATGGTTGAGGCAATTATTCTTGCTGTATGTGGTGCTTTGCTAGTAACCCCTGGGTTTGTAACAGATGTGTTTGGGTTTGCTGGGCTAGTGCCGGGTTTCAGGCGGTTGATCGTAACGGGCATGGTATCAAAGATGGATGTGGCAAGTTATAGTGATCAGCCAAGAAGTCATCGCAATGTTCCTCCGGGGAGAGATTCTTCAGGTAGTGCTCCTCCAGGTAATCGTCCAAATTCTACATCGTCAGGAGCTCAAGCTACCCTGGAGGGAGAGTATTGGCGTGAAGATGGGGGTGATTCTGGAAAAAATGACCAATAGACGGTCTTTAGACTAAAAAAAAATCTATGTACCCCTTGAAATGCTTTTAATTGACACCAAATAAGCACTGCCCGGTTTTTACCGGATCCTGTTTTAGTTGGTATTGCTAGGAATAGGGTTGAACTTAATAGGGTAGAACATAAAAGTTGGAGAAAATGTAATGAATATTCGTCCCCTACACGACCGTGTCGTAGTTCGTCGCAAGGAAGAAGAGGAAAAAACTGCAGGCGGTATTTTGCTGCCTGGTTCTGCTAAGGAAAAACCCAATGAGGGTGAGGTAGTTGCTGTGGGAACAGGTCGTGTTCTTGAAAACGGCGAAGTTCGTCCAGTAGACGTAAATGTGGGTGACATCGTTGTCTTTGGCAAATATGCCGGCAGCGATACCATAGAAATTGATGGCCAGGAATTGGTTATTCTTAGTGAAAGCGATATCAAGGCAGTTGTTGAAGCCTGATATTTATTTAACTCATTCCACCCTTGTTGCAACGTACGTTACATAAATGACCTACGTTATAACGAAGGAATTGTTTTAAGGAAGGTAAATCATCATGTCAGATAAAGATGTAATGTTTGGAGATAACGCACGCAACCCAATGCTGAATGGCGTGAATGTGCTGGCGGACGCAGTAAAAGTAACGCTGGGGCCAAAAGGCCGTAATGTGGTTTTGGAGAAATCCTTCGGTGCACCTACTGTGACTAAAGATGGTGTGTCTGTGGCCAAAGAAATTGAGCTTAAAGACAAGTTCGAAAATATGGGCGCGCAGATGGTAAAAGAGGTCGCATCCAAAGCTTCTGATGAAGCGGGTGATGGAACCACTACAGCAACTGTCTTGGCCCAGTCCATTGTTAATGAAGGACTGAAGTCTGTTGCTGCAGGTATGAATCCAATGGACCTGAAACGCGGTATTGATAAGGCAGTGACGGCAGCAGTAGAAGAAATTGCATCTATCGCCAAACCCTGTGCTGATACCAAAGAAATTGCTCAAGTGGGTACTATTTCTGCCAATAGCGATGTTTATGTGGGTGACATTATTGCCCAAGCTATGGAAAAGGTTGGTAAAGAAGGCGTAATTACGGTTGAAGATGGTTCTGGTTTGGAAAGCGAGCTGGATATCGTTGAAGGTATGCAATTTGACCGCGGTTATCTTTCGCCCTATTTCATCAATAATCAGGAAAGCATGAGTGTTGAACACGAGACACCATTTATCCTGCTCTATGACAAGAAAATTTCTAATATCCGTGATTTGCTGCCATTGCTTGAAAGCGTAGCAAAAGCAGGTCGTCCATTGATGATCATTGCTGAAGATGTTGAAGGTGAAGCATTGGCGACTTTGGTCGTTAACAATCTGCGCGGAATCGTTAAAGTGGCGGCTTGTAAAGCGCCTGGTTTTGGTGATCGACGTAAAGCCATGATAGAAGATATTGCTATCCTCACTGGTGGTACGGTTATTTCTGAAGAAGTAGGTATGGATCTTGAGTCAGCCACTTTGGAGCACCTTGGTACAGCTAAGCGTATCAGCATGACCAAAGAAAACACTACGATTGTAGATGGTGCTGGTGAGCATGCTGCCATTGAGGCGCGTGTTAATCAGGTTCGTGCTCAAATTGAAGAAACTTCATCTGATTATGACCGCGAAAAGCTACAAGAGCGCGTGGCTAAATTAGCCGGTGGTGTTGCAGTTATTAAAGTTGGTGCGGCTACTGAAGTAGAAATGAAAGAGAAGAAAGCCCGCGTTGATGATGCACTTCATGCTACTCGTGCCGCAGTTGAAGAGGGCGTAGTCCCTGGTGGTGGTGTTGCTCTGATTCGTGCTTTGCAAGCGATTGATGGCTTAACTGGCGACAATGATGATCAAACAGTGGGTATTAACCTGGCTAGACGTGCGATGGAATCGCCTCTTCGTCAAATTGTTACCAATGCTGGTGAAGAAGGTTCTGTTGTTGTTGATAAGGTTAAGGCTGGTGAAGGTAACTTTGGCTACAATGCTGGCACGAGTGAATATGGCGATATGATAGCCATGGGTATCCTGGATCCCGCCAAGGTAACTCGTACTGCACTTCAAGCTGCGGGTTCTATCGCTGGCTTGATGATTACCACAGAAGCGATGGTGGCTGATGCACCTGCTGAAGGTGGTGCATCTGGCATGCCTGATATGGGCGGTATGGGCGGTATGGGTGGTATGGGCGGTATGATGTAAACTCATCATCACAGTCCTAGTAAGTCGCAAGAAAGCCTGTAAACCACGTGTTTACAGGCTTTTTTCTTGCCTTTCTGTTGGCTGTCTATGCTGTCCAGGTCAAACCAAAGCCGGTGAAAATCAGTTCGGTCTTCATCTAGAGCAACTACAAAAAGAAAGAAAAGGGGCCGAAAGCCAGGGCCGGTGTTTGCTTGCGTAGGGTCAACAGGGCATTTATTCTCCTTATACTCTTGTGGGAATATGCGCCGGCAAGTTTTCGTGGCATTAATTTGGAGTTTTGTCTATGCAGTTAGAAGAAAAAGTAATCGTTATAACGGGTGCCGCCCAGGGTTTGGGGCTGTGTATGGCAAAAAAACTGGCGGAGCGTGGCGCGCGACTGGCGCTGGTGGATATGAATGGAGAGCAGTTGAACGCAGCCGTTACAGAATTGGAGGCGATGGGTTGCACCGCAAGAGCCTACGTGGTGAACGTGGCCAAGGAAAAACAAGTTGTCGCGCTATTTGACGATGTCGTGAAAGATTTTGGCGCGCTGCACGGCCTGATCAATAATGCCGGCATTACACGTGATGGTTTACTGATAAAAGCCGACCACCATGAAGTACGCAAGAAGTTGCCGCTGGCCGATTGGCAAGCGGTGATAGATGTCAATCAGACCGGCGTGTTTCTGTGCGGCCGCGAGGCAGCAGCACATATGGTAACGCTGGCTAGCGAAGGCGTTATTGTTAATATTTCCAGCATTTCGCGGGCGGGCAATATGGGGCAAACTAATTACTCTGCCGCCAAGGCTGCGGTTGCGGCAATGACCGTTACCTGGGCAAAAGAACTGGCCCGCTATGGTATTCGCTGCGCGGCGATCGCGCCGGGTTTTGTTGCCACCGAACTGGTTACCAGCATGAATCAGACTGTGTTGGATGTTATTACCGCAAAAATTCCAATGGGCCGCCTGGGCGAACCGGAGGAGATAGCGCGCGCCATGCTGGAGATTTTTGAGAATGACTACATAACCGGGCGCATTGTGGAAGTGGACGGTGGTTTGCGGCTTTAAAGTCTGGCGCTCCAGGCCTTGCTGACGACAGCATCTCTTGCGTAAATATCGTCGTGGAAATACATCTCGCCATCAGCGTCGACCCGTGCATCGAAAAAAATATAGGGCATAATGAGGGGTATGCTGAATATCCTATAATATAAAATATATCATTAATGTATGGATGGGTGGCATGATGTAGTCCCGCTCCCTTTTCTTAGAAGCTGCCTAGAAATTATCTAGGAGCTACATAGAAATCACCTAGAAAAACAAAAGCCCCGATGTTCGGGACTTTTTATTTACACTTAGTTCTTATTTAATCGTAATTTTATTGTTGGTTTATCGATAGTAGTTTGTTATTTGATAGCAGTTTGTGACAGAATTGCAAACCAACAGGCGGGCTGTATAACCCTTTATTTTTAAGGGTGATACGTTGCTCTTCCCTGAAGGCATCTCACATAAAAATGACTATAATTTATTAATATAAAAATAACATCTCACTGCTAAGGAGATACGCATGGAATTTATTAACTTCCTCTTTCGTTGGGCACATTTACTCTTCGGTATTACATGGATCGGCATGTTGTACTATTTTAACTTTGTTCAAGGTGGATATTTTAAACAGGCAACCCCTGAAGCATTGGCTGATGCCAAGTCAAAACTGGCTCCAAGTGCATTGTGGTGGTTCCGTTGGGGTGCAATGTTCACCTTTATCACTGGTGTCGTGCTTTTAGTCGGTCTATCCCATAATAACCAGTTCAATAATTCTATTGTAATTGGCGCGACTATGGGTACGTTTATGTTCCTAAACGTTTGGCTAGTTATTTGGCCTGCGCAACAGATTGCATTGGGTATGAAGGAAGGTGATGGTCCAGCAAATGGTGCAAAAGCATTGTTGGCTTCCAGAACCAATACGCTGTTTTCTGCACCAATGGCATTCGGTATGTTAGCTAGTCCTCATGCGTCTCAGTGGGGCGGTAGTGGTTATGGTACCGGTGTTGGCGGTATGGACCTGATGATTTGTCTGGCTATTATTGTTGCTTTACAAATAAATGCCCTAGTAGGTAAGCAGGGCCCAATGGCTTCAGTTAAAGGCGTTATTCACTGTAGTCTTGGCCTGACAGTCGTGTTGTTCGGCATTCTTTACTATTTGTAATTTGGTTGTTGAGCATCAAAAAAACCGGCCCTTCGGCCGGTTTTTTTATGACTATGGCGTATAATGCCAGGGTTAATTTTCAGAGAATACTAGTGTTTTTATGTGTAGGGGATTTATACAAAGGTATGCCACATTATGACCGATAAGGAATTTTCTAAGCTTGATCCCATCGTACCTGAAAGTGATGAGCGCATTGGTCGAGGTAGGCCAATAGCTCCTAATCGCTCCCAAGTATCAGGCTCCGGAGCCTCATCAAAAAAAGGTAGAAGTTGCCCAAATAATAGCCACCCTGTACCAAAAAGTGGTATGTGGTTCTGGAAGTTTTTAGTGTTGCTCTTAATCATTGGGCTGGGGGGGCTTGGGTACTTTTTTGTGGAGCAAGCTGAGCAATTTTCTACATTGCAGGATCGCTTTAACGAGCTGGAAGCCAAGATAGTCTCAACCGATGAATCCCTTAATGAGTCAGGCACGGCTTTGGCTATTAAATTGAAGGATCAGGGCACGACCTTGGAGAAGCATTGGTCTGAAATCAGGAAACTTTGGGGTGTTTCTAATGACCGTAACCGTAAAAAAATTGAGGCCCAGGAAAAAACCTTGGCCGCTCAGAGTAAAAATGTAAAAAACTTGCAGGGTTCCATGGCCGCTCGAAAGAAAGAGATTTCTAGTTTGACTGGGAAGCTAGATAAAACCAGTAAGTCCCTGGGCACAGTGGTAAATTCTTCTTTGGCGGTAAAGCTTGAGATGAATGATTTGTTGGGGCAGTCTCAGCAGGTCACCGACAAGATGAATAACCTTGAGAAAAGTCTCGACGTATTAAAGCAAAATTTAAATGCCCGTGTTGCCGGCAATGAAGAGGCCATTAATGCGATTGATGCATATCGCCTACAGGTCAATCGGGATATTCAGCTACTTAAACAACAATTGAGCAATTCAGCTGCTGGCACCTCTACAAGTACAGCACCTTGAACTATATTTATTGATTAATATTAGTACATTATTACAAGAGAAATTGATATGACTGTAATTCGACAAGATGACTTGATAGAAAGCGTCGCCGATGCATTGCAATTTATTTCCTACTACCATCCTGTGGATTTTATCCAAGCTGTCCATCAAGCCTATGAACGAGAAGAATCCCAAGCCGCTAAAGATGCTATGGCGCAAATATTAATTAACTCCCGGATGTGCGCTATGGGGCGGCGTCCTCTTTGTCAGGATACTGGGATTGTTAATGTGTTTGTAAAAGTGGGCATGGATGTGCAGTGGCAAGGCGATATGAGTGTCACTGACATGATCAATGAGGGCGTTCGCCGAGCGTACAAGCATCCAGATAATATACTGAGAGCATCGGTATTGGCTGACCCGGATGGAGCTCGGAAAAACACAGGAGATAACACACCAGCGGTTATAAACTATGAAATCGTCCCCGGTGATAGCGTTGAGGTCGATGTGGCTGCTAAAGGTGGTGGTTCTGAGGCTAAGTCAAAATTTGCCATGTTAAACCCTTCAGATTCTGTTGTTGACTGGGTTTTAGAGCAAGTGCCTAAAATGGGCGCAGGCTGGTGCCCTCCGGGCATGTTGGGTATCGGTGTGGGTGGTACTGCAGAAAAGGCTATGCTGCTGGCAAAAGAGTCCTTGATGGATCCTATTGATATTCATGAGCTACAGGCCAAGGGTGCATCTAATCGCGCTGAAGAGATTCGACTTGAGCTTTATGAGAAGGTAAATAATCTGGGTATTGGTGCCCAGGGGCTTGGTGGCTTAACTACAGTTTTGGATATTAAAGTCCGTGACTTTCCTGCCCATGCTGCTAACAAAGCAGTAGCGTTAATTCCTAACTGTGCAGCTTCTCGTCATACCCACTTTACTCTTGATGGTTCTGGCCCAGCTAAGCAAGTGCCTCCAAACCTTGATGAGTGGCCAGAAATTGCATGGGAAGTGGGTGATAGTGTTCGCCGAGTTAATTTGGATACAGTTACCAAAGCAGATATACAAGACTGGAAGACAGGTGAAACACTTTTGCTTTCTGGCAAGATGCTTACCGGTCGTGATGCTGCCCATAAGCGTATGATCGATATGCTAGCCAATGGGGAAGAGCTGCCGGTAGATATGACGGGACGCTTTATTTATTACGTGGGGCCAGTTGACCCTGTGCGTGAGGAAGTTGTTGGTCCTGCTGGCCCAACAACAGCTACGCGTATGGATAAGTTTACCCGTACCATGCTGGAGCAAACCGGATTGATGGGTATGATCGGTAAAGCTGAACGTGGGCCAACAGCCATAGACGCTATCAGAGATAATCAGGCGGTTTATCTTATGGCGGTAGGTGGCGCTGCTTACTTGGTATCAAAAGCTATTACTGGTGCCAAAGTAGTGGCATTTGAAGATTTAGGTATGGAGGCAATCTACGAGTTCGAAGTAGTGAATATGCCAGTTACTGTGGCCGTTGATTCCAAAGGTGAGTCTGTACACCGCACAGGCCCGCAGATCTGGAAAGCCAAGATAGAAGAGCATGCTTTGAAGCTATAGCCTTTAGGAGTGTGTTAAAAAAATCGGAGCTAATTACTCTGGTTTTTTGTGGGTCTTGTCTGGCTGCGATGGTTGGTAGCGGATATTGCTAAACTTAATAATGCAGTTCATGGAAGTTTGGTAATAATTTGAATTTTTTACATAAAAATGACATTTTTTCTGCAGTAAATGGCGTGTAACGCAGGAGAAATCGTCGGAAATATACTATTATGCCGTTAACTGCCAAGCAGGCGGTACAGGTGTAGACACCTGTATGTTTTTTTAATAGGAATTTATGGGGAAGATCATGAAAAAGTTTGTTGCTGCAATGGGTGCATTGTTGCTAGTTGGTTCTGTGTCCGTTCAGGCTCAGGACGGGTTCTATGTTGGTCCATCGTTGAGCTACCTGAATCTGGATAGTAAGCGGGTAGTAAGTGGTCATGATGAGGCAGGTGTCCTGAGTTTCAATCTGGGTTATCGTTTTTTGAATGATTGGGCTGTCGAAGCTGGTTATGGCAGCGATGTGGCTGGCGATGAAGTGAATATTTCTCAACTTAATGCTTACCGTTATCTTGGTGAAGATGATGGCGGCTGGCGCCCTTACGTTCTGGGTGGTTTGAGTTACTTTGACCGTGGAGGTGAGAAGAACTTGCAGAGCCATGAAGGTCACACTACGCAAGCGCAAGTAGGCGCGGGTCTTGCCAAGATGTTGACAGACCACTGGGAATTCCGTGGCGATGTTCGTTGGTTGCACAAAATCAGTGGTGGCAATGAAGGCGTTAATGACGGTGCTGTTAATTTTGCCTTAAACTACTACTTTAATGATCCAGCTCCAGCTCCAGCAGCTGTTGCTGCAGCTCCTATAGTAGCTGCGATGAAGCCAAAACCAGAGCCTGCACCAGAGCCTGAAACTCGCACTATCACAGTCAAACTCCATGTTGAGTTTGAAACCGATAAAGATATCGTGCGTGCTATTTACGGTGATGAGCTGAATGCTGTGGCAAATGCTATGAAAGCACAGGAAGATATTACTCTTGCGCTGGAAGGCCATACAGATTCACGTGCTAGTGAAAGCTATAATAAAGATTTGTCCCAGCGTCGTGCTGATGCTGTAAAAGCCAGAATTGTTAAAGAGTATGGTATTGATGCCAGCCGTATATCTACGATAGGCTATGGTGAAAGCCAGCCAGTTGCTGATAATGGTACTGTTGAAGGCCGAGCTCGCAATCGTCGTGTTGTGGGTGAAATGACATATACCGAAGTGGTCGATTAATTTGATTGGGTAGTCATTTTTGATTTAAAAAACGGCATCTATTATAGATGCCGTTTTTTTTGGCTTAGACTTTTCCAAACTTGTATGCTTATTAAATAACCGTTGGGAAGCATAATGGCAAACACACTGTATTGGCATGACTATGAGACCTTTGGTATTGACCCCTCTCGTGATTGTCCTTCTCAATTTGCAGGCGTTCGTACCAATGAAAACTTGGAGATCATTGGTGAGCCTCTTTCTATTTACTGTCAGCCACCACAGGATCGTTTGCCCGCTCCAGTGGCCTGCTTAGTCACGGGCATAACACCACAAATAGCGCTGGATAAAGGGTTGCCAGAAAAAGCATTTATCGAACAGGTTCACCGTGAATTGTCTGTCCCGGGTACCTGCGGTGTGGGATACAACAGTATTCGATTCGACGATGAAGTAACTCGATACGCCCTCTACCGTAATTTTTACGATCCTTATGAACGAGAGTGGAAACAGGGTAATTCCCGCTGGGACATTATAGATATGGTCCGGCTTGCACGCGCATTGCGGCCAGAAGGTATTGAGTGGCCCAACTATGAAAATGGCTCACCCTGTTTCAAATTAGAGCGCTTGACAGAAGCTAATAATATTAGCCATGACAGCGCTCATGATGCTCTGTCTGATGTATTGGCTACCATTGCTATGGCCAAACTGATAATGACCAAGCAACCCAAACTTTATAATTATATTTATCAATGCCGGTTAAAGCATAAAGTAGCTGAACTTGTGGATTTGCGTCACCGTAAACCGTTTCTGCATGTATCGGGACGATTGCCTCGTGAAAATGGCTATACAGCTCTGATGATGCCTTTGGCCAGGCACCCCACTAATAAGAATTCTATTATTTGTTTTAATCTGGCAGGTAATGTTGAGGCATTGCTGAACCTTACTGCTGAAGAAATACAGCAGCAATTGTTTACTCCTTCAGATAAATTAGCAAAAGGTGTAGAAAGAATACTGATCAAAGGCGTGCAATTAAATCGTTGCCCCGTGGTGGCGACGCCAAAATTATTGGATGTCCCGGCGGCAAAACGCTTGGGTATTTCCATAGAGCAGTGCGAGAAAAATTGGTATTTATTACAGCAACATGATCTGTCCTCCAAGTTGGAACAGGTTTTTTCCAGCCACTTTGAGCAAGGAGATAATCCTGAGCGGCGTTTATACGACGGCTTTCTTGATGATGTAGACAAGGGGTTGTTGCCCGATGTGCGGAAAGCTTCCGCTGCTGAGCTGGCATCTGATTCTTTACATTTTCGAGATGAGCGTTACCAGCAATTATTATTTCTTTATCGGGCTAAAAATTATCCCGAAACATTAAATGGAGATGAGCTCCACGAGTGGGAAGAAATACGTTTTCAGCGACTGACAAATTCCAATGAGGGTTATCTAACCCTTGATGCATATTCAGCAGAGATAGATGAATTGCTGGCTCAAGACGAAACCACAGAACGTGATCGTAATATTTTGCGAGCTTTGGAAGACTGGGGAAGCCAGATATTGTAAGTATCGCTTTAGCTAGCTTTTTCAGTGGTAAGGCAGCAAGTTTCAGTGCTTTCCGTTTAGCTGGTTCGTCCAGGGTAAAGCCGCTAGAATGCATCGGCATATACTGTTGTCCGTGGGGGAAGTGTGAAATTTAAAGGTGCGAGTATTCTCTCGATCAGTCAATTTGAGCGGGCTGATATCGATACTATTTTCCGTGTAGCAGATCGTATGGAGCCATATGCCCAACGACAAAAAATAACCCGAGTGTTAGACGGTGCCATTCTTGGCAATATGTTTTTTGAAGCAAGTACCAGAACACGGATCAGCTTTGGCAGTGCATTTAACCTTTTAGGCGGAGAGGTGAGAGAAACCGTAGGTTTTGAAGCCTCAGCTCTAGCTAAAGGTGAATCACTTCAGGATACCGCTCGTGTGCTTTCTGGCTTTAGTGACATTATCTGTATGCGACACCCTGAGTCAGGGTCTGTAGCAGATTTTGCCAGTTCCAGTCGCGTGCCTGTGATCAATGGTGGCGACGGTAGCAATGAGCACCCCAGCCAAGCACTTCTGGATTTATATACCATTGAGAAGGAATTGAAAGGTCTGGGCCGTAGTAGTTTGGATGGGCTACGGATTGCCATGATCGGTGATTTAAAACATGGCCGAACGGTGCATTCTCTCTGTAAGTTGTTGATGTTGTTTAATCAGGTGTCTGTACAGTTGGTCTCACCTAAAGAGTTGGCCATGCCGGCAGACATTGTTGAAGCCATGCGTCAGGCAGGGATTATTGTTACCGAGTCAGACAAAATTGAATCTAGTATCTCCCATGTGGATATTGTTTATTCTACGAGGATTCAGGAAGAACGGTTTTCCAGTAAAGATGAAGCAGATTTGTATCGGGGTAAGTTTCGCTTAAACCAAGCAATTTATACCTCGCACTGTGAGCCCAATACGGTGATTATGCACCCATTGCCCAGAGACTCTAGAGCGGAAGCTAATGAGTTAGATAGTGATTTGGATAACAACCCTAATTTGGCAATTTTCCGCCAAACAGATAATGGTCTGTTAGTCAGGATGGCTTTGTTTGTCATGATTTTGGACGTGGCACACTTGGTGGATAAATATGCCTCTGAGGTACTTTGGTATAATCCACGCTAGTTTTTTAGGCGGTGGTTTTTTTGTTCACATGTCTTAGTTAGTACACACATTATGATAACAAAATGGCCTAAAAGTTGGCCGAATCAACAATTGCCCTGTTTACTATGAATGAATTTGACGATATCCGCCCTTATCGTGATGATGAGGTTCCTAGCGTACTAGCTCGGCTTTCTACTAACCGGGAATTTATCGATACACTCCTGTCTATCAAATACCCAAGAATATTTCGTTGGGCACCCTGGTTAATGCGACCTGTTATTTCCCGCGCACTGCATCATGCCTTTAGGAAGATGGGAAGTGTTCAGGATCTTCATGGTGCAATGAGAGCGAGTCTCGGGAGCTTGTTAACCAAGATAGGAACTACTGTAACCGTTTCTGGATTAGATGAATTGGATCGAAATACTGCGCACCTATTTATCAGTAATCATCGTGATATTGCTATGGATCCAGCTTTTGTAAATGTCGTGCTCTATGATGACAGTCGAGAAACCGTACGTATTGCCATTGGAGACAACTTACTTACAAAAGAATTTACCTCTGACCTTATGAGGGTAAACAAAAGCTTTATTGTTAAGCGTTCAGCAACTGGGCGGCGTGAGAAATTGGCAGCCTTAATACAGCTTTCCCGATATATCCGATATTCACTCACCGAAGAGCATACATCGACCTGGATTGCCCAGCGTGAAGGGCGGGCAAAGGATGGTTTAGATAAAACAGAACCCGCACTGCTAAAGATGTTGGCGCTGAGTAAACAAAAAGACCAGTCCTTTGCTGATGCCCTTCGGGAACTGAACGTGGTTCCTGTGGCCATATCCTACGAGTTTGACCCCTTGGATGCAGCAAAGGGTATGGAGCTTTATGAAAAGCAAACGGAAGGTCGTTATGAGAAAGATGAACATGAAGATTTTCTCAGTATCTACAATGGTATCGTTGGTCGAAAAGGTGCGGTGCACGTGGCTTTTGGTGAACCACTGACAACAAATATTGATTCTGCTGATAATATGGCTGCAGCGATAGATCAACAGGTGATTAATAACTACCACCTTCATCCTACTAACTTCATAGCTTATGAACAATTGCATGAGATGAACACAACAGTTGATAATTGGAAGGCGGATTTGAACTGTGATTGGACAGCTGTTGCCAGTGAGTTTAATGACCGAATCAGTGCAGCACCCTCTGAGTGTCGAGATATTGTTTTGGCCATGTATGCCAACCCAATCTGCCAAAAACTGAATCTTATCTGACGGTGCTGGACTCTGAGCTAAAGGATGAAATCCAACAGGGCTATCGTCAGTTTCTGGCCAGTAACGAGTTGCGTCCCCGGCTAGGTCAAAAACAAATGATAGCCGCCATTGCTAACGTACTAGGCGAAATTGAAGAAGATGATGAAGGAAATAGAACGTCAGATAATGGAATTTGTGTAGTTGAGGCAGGCACGGGTACCGGTAAAACTATAGCCTATTTGTTATCAATATTACCCATTGCCCGGCAGTTGGGAAAACAAGTAGTTGTTGCCACTGGAACTGTTGCGCTTCAGGAACAGCTAGTTCATCGAGATATTCCCTCATTATTAAAAAGTGCTGGTTGGGATTACAGTGTCAGTCTTGCAAAAGGGCGGGGCCGTTACCTTTGCCCCCTAAGGCTTGAGCAATGTCTGGATGCTGCAACAGCAAAAGATAGCGGTGCATTTTTATTTGAAGATGAAATTACCTTCAACCCTGCTAGCCATATCATTGCCAGTTACCGGGCAATGGACAAAGAATTAAAACAAGAAAACTGGCCCGGTGATCGAGATAGCTGGCCTGAAGCTATTGATGGTGTGGACTGGCAACCGCTGACAGTAGATCGTCAACAATGTACTGGCAGACGTTGCCGCTTTATCCGTGAGTGTTGTTTTTTTAAAGCTCGGGATGAACTAGAAGAATCTGAATGTATTGTAGCAAACCATGACCTGGTAATGGCTGACTTGGCATTGGGTGGTGGGGTGATTTTACCTGCTCCAGAAAATACCATCTATATTTTTGATGAAGGCCACCGCATTAGTGCGACTGCACTAAATCACTTTGCGGGTCAGTGCCGTTTAAAGAGCACAATCAATTGGCTCGGTCGGATACAAAAACAAATTGCAGGGCAATCGCCATTATTAGTGAGGACACCTGATCTGGCACAACGTATAGCCAAAGTGGCTGATGCTGCGAGTGCATCAGAAAAACTGCTTGGGTTGAGTTACCCCTTATTTGAGAAGCTTTTAGATCAACAAGAGTCTGGTGATCTTGGTGGATCAAAGGGCTATAAGGGGATGGCCGATGAAGATGTTCGCTGGTGTTTCCCTGGGGGTGATCCTGGGGATGAAGTCAGGGAAATAGCTGAACATATTTCGGAACACCTAAGTACTTTAGTTTCCTTATTGGATACATTATCTAATCAAGTTGGTGAGGCCATGGATGAGCCACACTTCCCTCTACCCAGAGTAGATCTGGAACAATTATTTCAGCAGGTCGGCATTTGGCAAAGCAGGGTTGAGGGAATTCAGAGGCTTTGGCAAAGCTATGCACAAAGTGATAGTTCCAGTAATAACAGTAACGGTGTTGGTAATAAAGGTTCACATAGAGGCCTAGGGTCTCCCAGTGCGCGGTGGCTAACTTTGGAGCAAGGGGTGGGTGGCAATATGGATATTCGTTTATCCGCATCCCCAACTGATGCTGGCGGTATCTTTCAGGCTAATTTGTGGCAGCGCTGTTATGGTGCCGTGATTACTTCTGCCACATTGAGAACATTGGGAAGCTTTAATAACTTTCAACAACGCTGTGGTTTACCAGAATACGCTCAATGCACTGCTGTGGAAGGCGCTTTTGATTTTGCTAATGCAGGTATTTTGTCCGTGCCTGATATTGGTGTTGATCCCAGTGATGCCAGAGGTCATACGGATGCTCTGATTGAGAAAATACCGGAATTAATTGATTGGGATGAAGGTTCTCTCGTGCTGTTTTCGTCCCTCAGACAGATGGATTTAGTCTGTGAGCAATTGCGGGTGGAATACTTAGGTCGAGTGTTAGTGCAAGGTCAATGGGGCAACCAGGAAATTGTTCGACGCCATAAAAAAGCGATTGATCAGGGTGATGGCAGTGTAATTTTTGGTTTGGCAAGCTTTGCTGAGGGGATGGACTTCCCCGGTGACTACTGTCGTCATGTGATTATTGCCAAAATACCTTTTGCGGTACCGGATGATCCCGTTTATTCCACCCTGTCTGAGTGGATAGAGCAGCAGGGTAGTAATCCTTTTATGGATTTAATGCTGCCTGATGCATCCCTGCGATTGCACCAAGCTTGCGGTAGGTTAATTAGAACGGAAACAGACACCGGGCGGGTCACTATTTTAGATCGACGAATTATTACCAAGCGCTACGGTAAACAATTACTTGCTGATTTACCGCCATTTGGAAGAGATTTTTAGAAAGGCTCTTCTTGATTCGTTCGTGAATTAATCTGGGGTTCTCTAGATTATCGAAGGGTTAACTTTGTTAACTATCTGGAGACAATACCCTGGATTTTTGTAATCTCAACAAGCCGTTGTTCAATAGTATATTGAATGCCCGATACGTCTAAACCTACAGCTGTTAGTTGCTGTTGGTGGCTACCGTGATCTACAAATGTGTCTGGAAGACCCATGTGCATTACTGAAACCACAATCCCTGCAGTGGCAAGATACTCACTGACAGCTGCACCAGCGCCACCTTGAATAGTATTTTCTTCCAGAGTAACAAGTAGCTCATGTTGTGAGGCCAGCTGTTCCACTAGCCCCGTATCTAGGGGTTTCACAAAACGCATATCAGCTACGGTAGCATTCAGTTGTTCTGCCACTTCAAGGGCAGAGGGCAGTAGGGTGCCAAAATTGAGAATCGCAACTTGGCTTCCTTCCCTACGAACAATGCCTTTGCCTAGAGATAGGGCCGACATATCTTTTTCTATGGTGACGCCAGGGCCAGTACCTCGAGGATAGCGAATAGCAGAAGGACCTTTGTGAATAAACCCGGTATACAACATTTGCCGGGTTTCATTTTCGTCCGAAGGTGTCATCACTACCATATTAGGAATACAGCGAAGATAGGTTAGATCAAAACTACCAGCATGACTGGCACCATCTTCACCCACTAGGCCCGCGCGATCGATGCCAAACATAACGTCTAGATTTTGTAACGCTACGTCGTGAATAAGTTGGTCGTAAGCGCGCTGTAAAAATGTTGAATAGATGGCAACAACCGGTTTTACTCCTTCACAGGCTAGGCCTGCCGCTAGTGTAACCGCATGCTGCTCCGCAATGGCTACATCGTGAAAGCGGTCAGGGAAGCGCTCGGCAAAGTCTACCATTCCTGAGCCTTCACACATGGCGGGAGTAATACCAACCAATCGTGGTTCCTTTTCTGCCATATCACAAAGCCAGTCGCCAAATATTTTCTGGTATTTTTGTTTAGGGGCTGTGGCTACGGCAGTTTTTTGTGGAACTGCCACCTTGGGTTTGTTTTTTGGTTCAATTTTATTAAGGGCGTGGTATCCCACTGGGTCAGCTTCTGCGGGAGCAAAACCTTTACCTTTTTGGGTGATAGTGTGAAGCAGGATCGGGCCTGAAAGTGCTTTTAGGTTATTTAGGGTTTGTACCAGCAATGGCAAGTTATGACCGTCGATGGGGCCAATATAATTAAAGCCAAGCTCTTCAAACACAATGCCAGGTGCGACCATGGCTTTTAGGTGCTCTTCTGTTTTTCGTACAAAAGTAGCGGCAGACGGGACAGAGCGTAATACCTTTTTTCCGCCTTCGCGGATGGTGTTGTAAAAGCGGCTTGACCATATTTTCGAGAAATAGGTGGCAAGGCCACCAACATTATGGGATATCGACATATTGTTGTCGTTTAAAACCACCAATAAATCGGCATCTGTGTGAGCTGTATGATTAAGTGCTTCAAATGCCATACCCGCTGTCATCGCACCATCACCAATAACTGCAACAGTTTTTTTATCTTCACCGTTCATAGTGGCTGCCAGGGCCATACCCAGAGCTGCGCTTATTGATGTACTTGAATGCCCAACCCCAAAAGTATCGTATTCGCTTTCATCACGTTTTGGAAAAGCGGAAAGCCCGTCAGCCCGACGAATCGAAAGCATTTGATCTCGGCGGCCGGTGAGGATTTTGTGGGGGTAGGCCTGATGACCCACATCCCAGACCAGTCGGTCATGGGGTGTGTTAAAGATGTAATGGAGTGCAATAGTTAACTCTACCGTTCCTAGCCCCGCACCAAAGTGACCGCCACTCTTTCCCACACTAAAAAGCAGATAAGCGCGTAGCTCATCTGCTAATTCAAGCAGTTGCTCTTCATCCAACTCTCGCAGGTGAAACGGGTTGTCGATGGTATCGAGCAACGGTGTTTCCGGGCGAATCAATGGTATGTCGTTAAAGGTTTTGGCCATGTATTCTGGTGTCCGAAATTCGACCTGCAATATTACACCAAAATGAACGGTGAGGCTTTTCCAGAGGTGTTTTTAATGATGTTAGATTTGTGTTGGTATGTGATTAGTGGTCTCGATTGACTATATAGTCGGCCACAGCTCTCAGCTGGTCGGCCTTGTGGTCAAAGATCGATAGCGCATTGATAGCACTCTGGTGTAACTGTTGGGCTTTTTCTTTTGCTTCATCTAATCCGAGTAGAGCGGTATAGGTGGGTTTGTTTAGCGCTTCATCTGCACCTTGTTGCTTGCCAAGAACACTAGTGTCACTTACAACATCAAGAATGTCATCCTGAACTTGGAATGCCAGGCCAATAGCTTCCCCATAGGTTGTTAGCGCAGAAAGCTGTTGTGCCGTAGCATGTCCTGTGGACAGAGCTCCCATAGTGATACTGGCCAAAATCATGGCTCCAGTCTTTTTATGGTGCATGTACTCAAGTTGTTCTAGGGTGAGCATTTGGTTTACTGATGTGATATCGATGGCCTGGCCTTCAACCATGCCCTTTGCTCCGGCCGCTTTGGTCAGGCAGGCAATTAATTGTAGAGCAGTTTTTGGAGCAACCAATTTCAATTTGGTTAATTGTTCAAATGCCAGTGTTTGTAAGGCATCACCTGCAAGAATTGTGGTGGCTTCATCAAATGCAATATGGCAGGTTGGTTTTCCCCGGCGTAAATCATCGTCATCCATGGCGGGAAGGTCGTCATGAACTAATGAATAGGCATGGATTAATTCCACGGATGAAGCGATCAGGTCGGTATCATCATTGATGCCTCCAGTAGCTTCAGCTGCAGCATAAGCCAAAATGGGGCGGATGCGTTTGCCACCATTGAGAACGCTATACCGAAGTGCTTGGTGTAATTGGCTTGAAATACTTTTTGTTTCAGGCACTTTTGTTTCGGCTAATAGATTCTCTAACAGGGTGTTGATTCGTTGTTGGCAGCGTTGTAAAAAATTAGAGAAAGATTCGTCCATCATTAATTATTCTCAGGAATCGCTATCAGGCTCAAAGGGCTCAGGTTGGTTTGAATCCTTTGTCAGTATTTCAACTTTTAATTCGGCATCTTTTAATGCCTGTTGGCACTCTCGGGTGATTTTAATGCCATCTTCAAAAGCCTTGAGTGAATCCTCTAGACTTAATGTCCCTTTTTCCATTTCACCAACGAGGACTTCAAGCTGATTAAGCTTTTGTTCAAAATCAATAGATTTCTTACGTGCCGCCACTTCTTACCCTCCAAAAAACAAGTTGCAACACTAACTGAGCGATGGAGTGGGGTCAATTTATCTAGTTGCTTTATAGGACGCTATTGTAGGATATTTCCTACAGAAAAAGCAGAAAAAGGCCAATAGTTACTAAACGGTAAAAAGGAGATAGTTCTGACTGCATGGACGCAGCTGCACATGGACGTGTATTGACATGGAAGAACAGGGATGTTGCGTTTTTTTATACCGTGCTTGGAAAGCATATTTCCTATACTGCCTTAAAGCCCTGATACATCCTATTGTGTCAGGGCTTTGTTTTTTGTCATTTCATTTCTATTGACAGTTTTACCTCCTTGTTTACTATGTAACTAGATGCACCACTTTAGGGAGGCTATGCCTTCAAAATATATGCCTTTAAAGTATTAGCGCTGTTGATCACATGTCAGGCGATAGCTCAATATATGAAACTTCCCAGGCAAACAAATATGCCAGGGAGTAAAGCTAACTACCCCCCTAATTTTTAAGTCCTGTCAGCCAAAGTTGATAGGGGTTTTTTGTTTGTGGGGAGAGCGTTGTCTAAGTATTAGAGAAATAATTTCTGTTGATAGGTTTTCCCATTATGCAGCCTCGAATCCTGCGTCTTAATATGGCTGGTCAGCCTATTGAATGGTTGAATTGGCAGGAAGCTGTTTGCTTATACGCCCGTGAAATCGTAGCTTGGACCTTGGGCGATGAAGTGAAAAAGGTGAAGGGCGGTTGTTCTCGAGTGGGCGGAGTGCAATCTCAGGTTGTTTTACCCAGTATTATTGCATGTAGTGGCGCACATCTTGCTCGACCAAGAACTAATTACCCGCTAAGCAATTCAGCCCTTTTTACTCGTGATAGTTATCTGTGTATGTATTGTGCAAAGCAATTCGTAGCTTCTCAGTTAACCCGTGATCATATTGTTCCCAAATCTCGAGGTGGGACGGATAGGTGGGAGAATGTTGTGTCAGTATGTCGTCGCTGCAATCAATACAAGGCCAATTATTTACTTGATGAAGTCAGAATGGATTTGGTGGCCTTACCCTATCGCCCGAATAACGCAGAGTACTTGGCATTGATTAATTCTCGGCGTATTTTGGGAGATCAAATGGAATTTCTACGTGGCCAATTTTCAAAAAATTCTCGCTGGTTATAATTGAATGTATTGGTCAGGTATTTATTATGGATTGTATAAACATAAACAGTATTAGAATTGGGCAGCAGTAGCGCACGTAGCCCGGCCACACTTTCCAGAATAGTGAGCTTTCTACTTGAGGGTAGCCACTGCGAATTTCATCTATTACTTTATCCCTGTGCCATACCCAGGTGGCAAAAACACATAACATCAGGCCTAGCAGTGGCTGGTTATACTCGGTGGTTAGAGTAACAACAAAACCAAATAGATGGTCAAAATTGAGAATAATTAGAGTGCTAATAGCAAATGTTATAGCACCAATTAGCCAGGCGGCTTTGTGGCGATGAATGCCGTGGTTTTCTATGGTGTAGGAAACAGGAACTTCTAGCATAGAGATGGATGAGGTAAGCGCAGCGATAGTCATCAAGCTAAAAAAAACTAGACTAATAGGGAGTCCAATCACCCCCATACCCTGAAATAAAGCGGGGAGTGTTTGAAATATTAAATCTGGTCCTGCAATCAAATTCTCGGTTTCACTGTAGATGGTTAATCCCTGTTGTTGGGCCACAAATAAAGCGGGTAGAACCAGTAGTCCAGCAAGAAAGGCAATGGATGAATCTACCAAGGTAACAATGGCTCCCATGGCGGGTAGGTTTTCATTGGGGCTAAGGTAAGAGCCATAAATCAGCATGGTCCCAACTCCCAGGGATAAAGAGAAAAAGGCCTGCCCAAGAGCACTGGCAATCAATTTTGGGTCACTGATCTGTTGAAAGTCTGGAACCAGATAAAGCTTAAGCCCTGTCAGTGCGCCATCCTGAAACATCACATAAACAATCAATGCAGCCATTAGAACTAACATGGATGGCATCAAACGACATGACCACTTCTCTATACCTTGTTCCACTCCGGCTCGTATAACCGCAGTGGTTAGCAGCATGAATAGTGCACAGAAAAGTAAGTTTCGTGGAACGCTAAACTCAGTCAACCAGTTGGAGGTAGATGTGAGTCCGGTTGTTGTCGACAGGGGTTCTAGTAAATACGCCAGCATCCACCCA
>Ga0209345_10001830_pt1 | contig 24645 bp, 17 predicted proteins | sample Cruoilmetagenom7_FD_187294 | JGI IMG/M metagenome (GOLD analysis project Ga0209345, IMG submission 187294) | Oil polluted marine microbial communities from Coal Oil Point, Santa Barbara, California, USA - Sample 7 (SPAdes) (version 2) | ecosystem: Environmental > Aquatic > Marine > Oil seeps ...
CAACATCTGTTTGGCTTACGACTCCTATGACTCCACACATTTATTTATCCCCGGTAGGTACAGTTTCAACTTCAGATTCAACTTCTGGTTGACTTGATTGTATTGCTTTATCAGCAATACCTTTTAACAGTTTTTGCATTTCTTCTTCTTTATTTTTTTCAACATTAGAAAAATAATTCGAAAATTCTTCAGGCATATTATTTCTTACCCATTCAGAAATTTTTACAAAGTGAGGTGCCAGTTGAGAATTTTGCCACCATGGATCTTCAGATAACGGAGTCGCATTTACAAAAAATGTAATAGCCACTACTGCGACCAACCCTCTAAGGGCTCCAAAGAACATCCCAAAAAATCTATCCGAGCCACTTAATCCTGTTTTTTTAATCAGTTTTCCAACAACAAAATTAATCATACCTCCGATAATTAAAGCCGCTAAAAACAAAGCCACAAATGAAATCAAATGTCTCGCAGAGGGTAAATCAACATAATTTGTCAAAGCATCTGCACCTACATCTACAAAATGATAGGCGACCCAAAAAGATCCTGCCCAAATCAATAATGACAATACTTCACGAATTAACCCTCTAAACAGGCTTATTATGATGGATAAACTTAATATCCCAATAAATACAAAATCCAACCAGTTCATTAGTTTACAACCTTTTGTTTTTCATGGGGTTTTGTTATTCCCTTTAAGTTCATGACCTTTTTAATATTTACTTTAATCTTTTCAGCTTCATCTCTCGTAGCATAAGGACCAACTCTGACACGATAAAAGTGTTGATTCTTACTGTTTGTCATCTCATCAACAAATGCTACAAATTTTTTATTACGGATTTTATCTCTTAACTTGATTGAATTTTCTTTGCTTGAAAATATACCAATTTGTATTATCCAACCAGTATCAAGCATCGCTTCAGAATTAATCATTTCTTCTTCAGATAGCGTTTCAATACTTGGTTTTCCTATGTTTAATTTAAGTTTTTGAATTTTATCACTAACATTTTCAGCTGATTTTTTAGTATCAAAAAAACGAGAAAAAACTTTATATACCACTTTGTTATTTTGCTCTTTTTCTACTACTGCTTTATAACCAGCATTAATTATCTTTGCTTTTAGCTGCTGCGCGTTTTTTTCTTCAGAAAATACACCATATTTCACTCGGTAAGAGTTATCAGACGATCCACCTTTTATCACTCCCTTAGGAATCTCATTCTTGACAATTTCTTTTTTTATTTCAACGGGTTTAACAGTTTCTTTCTTAACCTCAGGTGGCTCAATATCTATTTTAGAATTATCAACAAGGTCAATAATTGTTTCTTCTTTAGTAACAACTGGTTTCTTTTTTGGAACATCTAAGTTAGTATTTTCTACAGAAACATTCGTATCACTAGGCTCATCCTTATCAAGTTCAACCGTATCATTAATTGTAGTTGTATCGATGTTAAGAACTTTGCGTTTAAGGCCAGTTGGTTCATCTGGTATTTCAATAGATATTGTTTGATTTTGATTGATTCTTGTATCATCAAAAATCATTGGAATAAAGATTACCGCTAGTGCGATGATAACCGATGCGCCAACTAATCTCTGTTTTAATTCTGGTTCCATTTATATAATCCTCTATTTGAACTCATTCAATAGTTCAACAAAATCATCAAAGGTTAATTCTTTTTGTCCAAAGTCTTTATCTTTTAGTGCTTTCAAAGTCACTAGATTAGAATTAACTTCATTTTCACCTATTATTATAGCGAATCTAGCTGACAATTTATCAGCTTTTTTGAATTGAGCCTTAAAACTAGTAGGTAATGGATTTACTAAAAGGTTAAGTTTAGGAAGATGGTTTCTAATTTTTTCTGATATTTTATTGATATATTTAATATTAATTTCTTTATCTGCAATTAAATAAGCATCAACTTGATTTTCTATTTGCCACAAATTTAAATCTTTTACCAATTCTACAATTCGATCAATTCCCATTGCAAAACCAACAGCAGGTGTTGGTTTTCCACCTTGAAGTTCGACTAATGAATCATATCTACCACCACCACAAATTGTTCCTTGGGAACCTAAATCTTCTGTTATCCATTCAAAAACTGTCTTTGAGTAATAATCTAAACCACGAACTAGTTTTGGGTTTACAGTATAGGTTAGGCCACACTCATCCAATATGTGTTTTAATTTTTCAAAATGTGTCACCGATTCTTCATCTAAGTAATCACTTAATAGTGGTGCATTTTTCACTATTTCATACATCTTAGGGTTTTTAGAATCTAAAATTCTTAAAGGATTAGTTTCCAATCTTCTTAAGGCATCATCGTCTAAAATATCAATATATCCTTTAAAGTATTCAATAAGTACTGTTCTATAGGCAATTCGAGACTCGGATGTTCCTAATGAATTAATTTCAAGCCGAATATTAGGCAATCCTATCTTTTTCCAAAGCCTAGCCGACATTAAAATGAGTTCAGCATCAGCTTGCGCGTCTTCAATATTAAATATTTCTGCCCCAACTTGTGTAAACTGGCGATTTCTTCCTTTTTGAGGGCGTTCATAACGGAACATTGGACCCTGATACCACAATTTTTGAATAGTACCTCTATTACATAGATCATTTTGAATAACGGATCTTACACAGCCTGCCGTACCTTCTGGTCTCAGGCTAATTGATTTGCCAGAACGGCTATCGAAACTAAACATTTCCTTTTCAACAACGTCTGTTGCTTCTCCTATTGCTGTATAGAATAAAGTTGATTCTTCAACTAATGGAAATCTAATTTCTTGAAAGTGATATGATTGGAAAACTTGTTGAATGATCGATTCAATTTTTTGCCAAATCCAAATTTCATTAGGCAATGTATCATACATACCTCTTAGTCTTTTAATTTGTCTTCTTGATGCAGATTTACCCAAAACATTTTCCTGATTGAACTAATTGAGTATTTTAAAAATTTTTAGCTTACATTCATACTTAATTCCAATTAAAAGTGAATTTTTATGATTTAGCTATCTACCGGCCAATTAAAATCAGCAATTCTTTTTCTTGAAAATTTTGATAAATCTACTGATTCACCATTTATGGTCACTTTTACCATTTTTTCATTTCCAATTCTAAAATGAACCGGAATATTAGATTCTAAAGTTATAATTCCTGGGTTTAACAAGTCATTATGTAGCTTTGTACCGTCCAAATGTTCAACTTTGACCCAACTTGTTTCCTTTGCTTCTATCATTATATGATAACTAACTTCTTTTGCTAAAGGTTGCACTTGTTCTTCTGTACTGTTTGAATTTTCAGAATTGTTTTCACTAGTTTGTTTTGGAATAGCAATTTCTTCATTAATCTTACCCTTATCATCTGATGTTGGTATCAACGAAGAATAATGAAAAGATTCTTCTTCAGCTATTTCGTTATCTTCTGAATTTGCTACTATTTCAACTGTCTGTTGAGGAGAGATTTCTATTTGATTGTTATCAACAATCTGTAGTTCATCTAATTTTACAGGTTTTGTATAATTTTGAAGTAAAAACCAACCACTAAAACCAACAGCTAATACTATAAAAGTTCCTAAAGCATAACTGGCAATATTTTTTGATTGTCGTGTTAATTTTATGCCCTTTGTTAAATGTGAACTGGTATTAACCAATGGAACCTCAATGTCAGATTTTGGAATCAAATCTATATATTGTTCTGCATCAACGCCTAATAACCGTGAATAGTGCATCATATACCCTCTTACATAGGTATAAGCTCCTAAACTTTTAAAGTCGTTTTTTTCTAATTTTCTTATAGCATCTGTTGTCAATTTTAATTGACCTGCAACATCTTCTACCGACAATCCCTTTGCTTTTCTTAGACTCCTTAAGCTATCATTTTTTTCTACTTTTTTCTCGGAATTCATTTAATTTACTCATTTATAGTTCTTAATGGTTTCGAACCGGGGAAGTTCTTTTTCAATTTTGTCAAATATTTATTAGCGAGTGTATCGTGTTTCAATCCTTTTTCTATCTTGTATCCAGCAGCCAACATTTCAGAAGAAGGTTGTACCACTTGTTCTAATCTTTGTAAAAAAGCCAATGCTTTTAAGTATTGTTGTTTATCCAAATGTATAAGCATTAAATTATAAAGCGCATTTGGTTGTTTATCATTTGCATCCAATGCCTTTCTAAAAAAACCTTCAGCTTGAGTCATGTTTTTTGCTTTTGTTGCACAGACCCCTGCATTTTCGTAAGCTGAGGCTGGAGTATTATATTGTGGATTATTGACAACATCCATATAGTATCTTATTGCACGTTCATATGAACCTCTCTGACAAAGAAAGTTTGCATAATTATTGATAACGTCAGGTGAACCGTTGCTGTATTTTATAGATAAATCATAGTGTTTTTTCGCACTATCGAAAAGTCCTTTTCTATCGTATACATTTGCTATCATTGAGTGTGCCAATCCAAATTTAGGATTGAAAGCAATGGCTTTTTTAAACTTCTCTAAAGCAATCTCCAAATCGCCATCTTTACCTCGTTTTAAATAACCTACTCCCAAATCAACATTAACCATTTCTGCTGAGTCACTTCTCACTTGGTCTGTATTTTCAGTCCTTGTAGAGTTATTATTTTTATTAGTTGTTCCTTTAGACGCACAAGATACTACCGTTATGGAAATTATGATAATTATGATTAATTTTTTAATATTCATAGGTTACGACACCTTCAGTTTAATTGAATTTGAACGACGAGTTCTATCTAAAAACTCACCTGCTAACTGGCCACAAGCAGCATCAATATCATCACCACGTGTTTTTCTAACTGTTGTTACAATACGGCTTCTTTCACATATATTCTGAAACCTTTCTATAGATTCAGGTAAGGACCTTTCAAATTTATTTCCTGAAAAAGGATTAAATGGAATGAGGTTTATTTTACATGGAACATCTGCCAGCAACTTAATCAACGTTCTTGCGTGTTCTGGTTTATCATTTACATCTTTTATTAGCGTATATTCAAATGTAATTTTTGCTTTTCTTTTGTCCTTTACATAATCTTTGCATGCATTAAGTAAGGTTTCGATATTGTATTTTTTATTGAGGGGTACTAACGTATTTCTTAGTAAATCATTGGGTGCGTGTAATGAAACTGCCAATGAAACGTCAATATCTTCTTTCAACTGATAAACATAAGGTACCATTCCTGATGTACTAACAGTTACTCTTCTACTTGCTAGACCAAAACCAAAATCATCCAACATGATTTTCAAGGCTGGTAAAACTCTAGGATAATTAGCCAATGGTTCTCCCATTCCCATTAATACCACATTGGTTATTCTTCTATTTTTTGTAGATTGACCGAGTTCATGAGCCGCAACCCATACTTGACCAATAATTTCTGCGGTTGATAGATGTCGATTAAAGCCTTGTGCTCCTGTTGCACAAAAAGAGCAATTTAATGAACAACCTATTTGTGATGATATGCATAATGTACCACGATTTTTTTCAGGAATGTAAACTGTTTCAATAGCATTACCTTCATGCATTTGCAGCAACCACTTAATCGTGCCATCTTTGGATTTTTTTTCACTGACTATTTTAGGAACCTCAAGAGTTGAAAACTCTTGCATCTTCGACCTTAATACTTTACTAAAAGTAGTATAATTATCAAAGTTAGATTCGTATTGATGATACAAACCTTTCATGAATTGAGCCGCACGGTACTTCTGCTCCCCTATATTGGTAAACAATTTTTCCAGCGCGACTCGGTCTAATCCGAGAAGATTTATTTTATCTTCAAGCAATTTTATTTCACATCTATTGTATTTATCTAGGGTTTACTTCTGTTGAAGCAAAGAAGTAAGCTATTTCAACAGCAGCAGTTTCTGCAGCATCCGAACCATGAACAGCATTGGCATCAATACTTTCAGCAAAGTCTGCACGAATTGTTCCAGCTTCTGCTTCAGCAGGGTTTGTTGCTCCCATCAAGTCTCGGTTTGTTGCGATTGCATTTTCACCTTGTAAAGCTTGTATCATAACAGGCCCAGATGTCATAAATGTGACCAAATCTGCAAAAAAAGGGCGCTCTTTATGAACAGCATAAAAACCCTCAGCTTCTTTCTGACTTAAATGCTTCATTTTTGATGCGATTACTTTAAGACCAGCATCTTCAAATCTTTGATAAATTTTCCCAATAACGTTTTTAGCTACTGCATCAGGTTTAATGATAGACAAAGTTTGTTCAATTGCCATTTTACTTTTTACTCCAAATTTTATTAAGAAATTTTCTTTAACTTCCTAATGTTACATAATTTTATTAATCCAATATTTTAACTGATGAATTATATTCTTGATATATAAAACATACAATCAGTTTAAAATATTTAGATAAATACCAAAAAGGCGCGATTATACAGGGAAAATACATATATTACATCACTTTATACCCATATTTCACTATTGATTAAGAATAAGCTTTTGATTAATTTTTTTCTCAAACGACCGTTTGAATTGTATTAGATAATGTCATCCCTTAAAATAGTCAAATAATAATTTTAACATCTACCTCATGACAGTTTTATCTACCAAAGAAAGAATTTTAAATACCACTGAGAAAATAATATCAGAAAAAGGGTTCTCAAGTATATCATTAAGAACAATTAGCGCAATGGCTAAAACTAATTTGGCTGCTGTTAATTATCACTTTGGCAATAAAGAAAAACTCATTGAAATGATGTTAGAAAGAAGATTAGACAATCTTTTTCAATTAAGGACAAATTTACTAGACAGTCTTGAATCAGGCACCTCTAAACCTTGCAATCTTAAACAAGTATTAGATGCTTTTATCGCCCCAGCTTTAACCATGAGCAATGATAATCATCAAGGAGGAAAAAGATTCATGAATGTATTGGCGAGAGCTTATGCTGAAAAAAGCGATTATTTACATTCTCTTTTAAGTAATCGCTATGCTGAGGTTATTAAACGTTTTGCAACTGCCATCGCCAGAACTTCTCCTGATTTAGATGAACAAATTATTTTCTGGAGATTTCATTTCATCATGGGATCTTTGGTATATGTAATGGCAGACTTTGGCGCAGCTAGTCGATCTCATGAATTATCAGATTCTGAGTATTTTAATATTTGTTGCAAAGAACTAATAGATTTTGCGCTTTGTTCATTAAAAAACTAGCTTGATATAAGGCAGATTATATTATGACATGGCTGTTCCTGACAATTATTTCTATATCATTCATTGCTAGTTTTTTTAGAATTAAGTTATGGATTTTTAGCCTAATTATCCTAATATTACAACTGTTTTTTTTGCAGTTTAATATTATTTCATTTGCTTCTTATGTTTTATTTTTCATATCAACAGCAATTATACTATCTTTACTGAACTTCAAACAAATTCGCATAAAGTTTATAACGCGAAACCTTTATAATCACCTTAAAAACTCTAACAACCAGTGGGATACATTTAAAAGGATTGATGATGGCTGGTTTGCTAGTGACTTTGAAAAAGCCATATTCAATGGATCTCCGGTTTTTAATAATACAATCGCAGCGACAAATAAACACAAACAGACTCCTAAAATATCTGCAGATATCAACAAGTTAATATTAAACCCCAAAAACACATCTAATTTTACAAAAGTCAACAAGCTATCCGATATCGGAGCAATTTCTTTATTAATAAAAAACAGCTATAATGGCGAAGAATTAACGGCATTAGAAATATCTAGCCTCTTAAAATCAATAAGTAGAACTAACCCTGTTTTAGCAACAATTATAGGCCTGATGAATTTAGATTCACCCACAAGCATCATTCATCATTTTGCTAGTTATAAACAAAAGAAAAAATTCCTGCCGATGATTACCAGGGCAAAAATGATTCCTTTTCTTAAACCAACTTCATTGTACGAAGCACTAGAAAGCCAAAAATCATCCATAGAAGGAAGAATTGAAAAAGAATTTATCGATGGCAAAGAACAACTTGGTGTTCGTATTTCATTCCAAGATATCATTTTGTTAGGCACGACTCGTTCTAATTGTTTTTATCTCAATGTCAACATTAAAGACTTTAATAACTTATATGGAGATACTACACATTTAGGCACCGCAATTTGCATCATAAATAAAGAAATTCAAGGCATTTCATACCGAAAAGGATTAAAAGCCTATGATGGTTTTTTACACTATTATGCCTGTACTGGGGACAATGTTTTTATTCCATTTTACAATATCATCAATGAAACACAAGGCATAGGAAAAGGTCTTGAGTATCTGTATAGAAATCAATATTTTGCCAGTAGCATTTGGCCACTTGCAGTCTCTATTCCAGCCAACAACACAGCTACATTAACAGCATGGTATTTTGCACACTTGCAAAAACAAAATGGCAGGCAATTATTAAGTTTTAAAGTTGTACAAACTAAACTTAACGAACAGTTAAGTCAAAGCCTCCAATTTAAACTAATGAATGAAATTTCCTTAAGTAATAATTTAGAACCTCAGTTATTAAAGTTTACTGCAATTTTAAATAAAAATACTTATATCACTCAGACAATGGAACAACTTAGCTTGCTAAGAGGTATATTAGGCTCTAACTCTCATAACATTAAAACTGAAAGCAAACTCAGGTCATTCTATAAAGTCGCTCATTTAACAACCGAGCTCGATGGCATGAGTCATGAAATAAACCAACTACCTTTAATTAGAAAAGCAGCATTGGCTTGCCATCCTTATTACTATAAAGAGGTTAAACTACTCACAAAAGAACCAACAGAGTCCAGACTACAAGAATTTGACAAGTTAATTTTTCAACACATGGGTTACATATTACAAAACATAACGAAAATTTGGGTTCATACATTAAGGATATCATTCATAGGTAGAATATTCTTACCCAAGAACAAATACAAAATAATGATTAAGAGAATGAGTTCAAGCTTTGCTTTTTTATCAGATATTACACTTATTGTTTGGGCCTTTAAGTTGAAAATTAATACCAGTTTTGCCAGTCATTTAGGCGAATCTATTCAACACTTAACCACTTCAATTGCATTACACAACCATTATGTTTCTGACAAACAAAATGAACTTACCAAAGAACTGACAAAAGTAACGCTGAAGAACACTTTGTTCTCATGTCAAAATGCACTGAAAAACACCATTAACCTTGCCTTTGGCAGAGGGCCATCAATTTTTATTAAATTACTAATCTTCCCATTAGGGCGCCCTTTTCATGAAATAAAGATATTAAAGTCACTCAATAGTGACATTGAAGAAATTTGTGAATTTGAAACCGATGCCAATAACGGTGAGCTAAATACTACTTATTCGCCTTTTTTAAGGAGAATTTACGATGCAAAGCAAAAACTTAAAGCGGCAGAATCAGCAGAAATTGCCGTAACAAATGTCACAGGCACTCCCTTGACAACAGATAATTATGAAACACTCATCAATCGATGTTTAGCAGCAGGTATTGTTAGTGTAGAACAATCAGAACAATTGCGAGATGCTTATCAAAGTATTTTAGCTATACAACTGACCAACCATTTTGGAAACAACTACGAGAAAAACTTATGACAGAAAAATACAATGTAAATAAGGCCGCAATACTTGGCGCTGGTGTTATGGGGGCCCAAATTGCAGCCCATTTCGCCAATGCAGGAATACCCGTGGTATTATTTGATTTAGCTAGTGATGGAAAAGATAAAAATGCCATTATCAACAAATCAATCAAGATGCTTACTAAAGCCAAACCTGCTCCATTAGGCTATAAAAATGTCACTCAATTAATAGAACCTGCAAACTATGAAACTGATTTAGACAAATTAAAAGATGTGGATCTTGTTATAGAAGCTGTTGTAGAGCGCATGGATATTAAAAAAAGCCTCTATGATAAAATCGAAGATTACATTAAACCTGATGCTATTTTTGCTACTAATACTTCTGGCTTAAGTATCAATAGTTTATCCGAGGTTTTCCCTGAAGCCTTAAAACACAAATTTTGCGGTGTGCATTTCTTCAACCCTCCTCGTTATATGCACCTAGTCGAAATTATTCCAGCTGAAAAAACAGATCAAAGTGTTATTAATAACTTAACAGAATTCTTAACTTCTATATTAGGAAAAGGCGTAGTTAATGCAAAAGATACGCCCAATTTTATTGCTAATAGAATCGGGGTTTTCTCGATTATCTGTACTATTTATCATGGTATGAAATTTAATATTCCATTAGAAACAATTGATGCCTTAACTGGCACATTAATTGGTAGAGCTAAAAGTGCAACTTTACGTACAGCTGATGTCGTTGGACTAGATACATTAAATCATACTGTAAACACAATGTTAAACGGCTTGCCTGATGACCCATGGAACGAACACTACCATCTGCCTGATTGGTTAAAAGGTTTAATAGAAGCTGGCGCATTAGGATCAAAAACACGAGCGGGTGTCTATAAGAAAGAAGGTCGAGACATCAAAATACTCGGTCTTAAGACTAAAGAATACCGTTTACAAAATGCTGAAATCGAACCTGAAGTGCTTACTATTTTAAAGAATAGAAATGCATCAGAAAGAATGGAACAGTTACGTGAATCTAATTCTGATCAAGCACAATTTTTATGGAGCATGTATCGTGATTTATTTCATTATTCCGCTTATCATCTTGAAGATATTGCCGACAACGCACGAGATGTTGACTTTGCTATTCGCTGGGGCTTTGGTTGGAAACAAGGACCATTTGAAATTTGGCAAGATGCTGGATGGAAGAAAGTCTCTAAATGGATTAATGAAGATATGAAAAATAATGACACAATGGTTCAAAAAGCCTTACCAAATTGGGTTTCAGAAATTGAGCAAATTCATTCACAAGAAGGCGCATATTCTCCTAAAACAAACTCCTATCAACGGCGTCCTGAACTAGCTGTATTTAAACGCCAATTATTTCCTGAAATGACTATTGGAGAAACAGCAAATTATGGCACAACCGTCCATGAAGATGATGATATCCGCCTATGGCATATGGACGATGACATCCTCATCGCTAGTTTCAAGACTAAAAAACACATTATTACTGATGGTGTATTAAGCGGCATTCAAAATGCTGTGAAAGTGGCAGAATCAGGATATAAGGGCTTAGTTGTTTGGCAAAAAAGTGAACCATTTACTTTAGGTGCAAACCTTGCCCCTGCCCTGCAAGCCATAGCTGATGGTAAAGTGGATTTAGTTGAAGCATTGGTTGATAAATTTCAGCAAACTTCTCAAGCATTAAGATTCTCTAAAGTACCAACGATTATTGCTGTTCGAGGAATGGCTCTTGGCGGAGGTTGTGAATTTTCAATGAATGCCACATCTGTAGTAGCAGCATTTGAATCATATATTGGATTGGTTGAAGCTGGTGTTGGTTTACTACCTGCAGGTGGTGGGCTTAAAGAAATTGCACGTAGGACATCTGAAGATTTTGAAAATGGTGATTTATACCCACAAATTGAACATTTCTTTAAAATTGTGGCAATGGCTCAAGTTTCTGGTTCAGGACTAGAAGCCAAGAAATTAAAATTAATCAAACCTTGTTCAGAAATTATATTTAATACACATGAAGTATTACATGTCGCTAAAGAAAAAGTTAAATGGTTAGATGCAAAAGGCTATAGACCACCAGTTGAAGATCAAAATATTCGAGTTGTTGGGCAAGCTGGTATAGCAAATATGAAGATGATTCTCGCCAACATGATGGCTGGCCACATGATGAGCCCACATGACTATGAAATAGCCGTACGTATTGCTACTGTAATAGCAGGTGGTGATATTGATAGCAATTCATTAGTTAATGAACAGTACTTATTAGATTTAGAAAGAAAGCTATTTATCGAATTGATTCAAATGCCAAAAACTTTAGCACGCATTGAACATACTTTAAAAACTGGCAAGCCATTACGTAACTAGGAGAATAAAATGAAAAAATTACAAGAAGTTTATATAGTAGAAGCGGTTAGAACTCCAGTTGGTAAAGCACCTCGAGGCATGTTTAGTAAAACTCGACCAGATGACTTATTAGCGCACTGTCTATCAAGTATGTTAGCACGACACCCAGATTTTGATAAAAATGAAATTGGAGATGTCGTCATAGGTTGTGCAATGCCAGAAGCAGAACAAGGTATGAATATTGCCAGAATAGCTAGTTTACTTGCAGGAATTCCAGATACCGTACCAGCAATGACAATTAATAGATTTTGCTCCTCTGGCGTTCAAGCCATGGCTATTGCTGCCCAACAAATTGCAACAGGCCAAATGAGTTGTGCAATTGCTGGTGGTACAGAATCAATGAGCATGGTGCCAATGATGGGACATAAAATTGCCATGAATCCCAACGTATTTAAAGACGACAATATAGGAATTGCATATGGCATGGGTATTACAGCAGAAAATGTAGCCGATCAGTGGAAAGTTTCACGCGAAGCTCAAGATGAATTTGCTTATAACTCTCATCAACGCGCCATGAATGCCATAAATAATGGTTACTTTAATGATGAAATTGTTCCTTATGAAATTGAATCGAGAAAAGCAGACATAAATAATGCTACAACAATAGTTTCATCAAGAAAAGTTGATACTGATGAAGGTCCAAGACCCGATACAAGTGTTGCCGTTTTAAATAAACTACGCCCAGTATTTAAGTTTGGTGGTTCTGTTACGGCAGGTAACAGCTCACAAATGAGTGATGGAGCTGGTGCATTATTATTGGTTAACGAAGAAACTATGAAAAAGTATAATATGACACCAATTGCCAAATACCATTCATTTGCAGTAGCAGGAGTCCCTGCAGATATCATGGGTATAGGGCCAATCAAAGCCATTCCAAAAGCATTAGATCTTGCGGGGTTAAAAGCCCAAGACCTAGATTGGATTGAACTTAATGAAGCCTTTGCGGCACAATCTTTAGCTGTTATTGGTGAACTTGATTTAGATACTGATAAAGTTAACCCTAATGGCGGTGCAATCGCATTAGGACATCCTCTTGGAGCTACTGGAGCCATTCGTGCAGCAACTGCTATTCATGGCTTAAGAAGAACTGGTGGTAAATATGGCATGATAACAATGTGTATTGGTACAGGTATGGGAGCTGCTGGTATTATTGAAGCAATGTAGATTTTACTAGGTTAACAATGATTAGTAATTAGTTTATTCTTACAAAGAAATGGCATTAGAAATAATGCCATTTTTTTGAATTTTAAATTATTAGAGACCTTTGCATAACTCTGATGACGAGTAAAAAATAATTAAATTAACCAGTTTTTCGATAAAAATCTTAGCAATAGCAAGCTATTACCTGCGATTTTTAACTCAATCTGGCAAATTTTCTCTATTTTTTCTTTCGCCACTTAGTTATGCAAAAGTCTCTATTATGATAGTATCATTTTTATCAATCTGATCGAGAAAGAACAGCGGCTGCTGTAATATTGGCCGTAACATTACTAGCCGTGATAAACATATCTATAACTAAATCAACTGCGATTAATAAACCTATTCCTTCAACGGGTAACCCTAACGTCAAATATACAGGTGCCATTATTAATAAACCACCACTAAGAATACCTGGCGAATAAAAACTAAGAACACTGATTGCTATGGCAATTATCATCAATTGCATAATACCAAGATCAATACCATAAAGGTTAGCAATAAAGTATGTACCAGTAATTCTAGCTGTTGGAGATGCAAATTTAAATAATGTCACAGCAAACGGTAAAACCACTCCTGATGTTTTGTTTGATATACCTAGTTTTTCAGTTGCCGCAAATGTAGCAGGCAAAGAAGCTAATGAAGACATTGTACTAAATCCAATGACTTGTACTGGCGCAATGTGTTTAATCAATTCTTTGAGTGGAATTTTACCTACAAATGCAGCCAATGGGTACAGCAATAAAGTGATAAAAACAATTAATCCACAAGCAATCATTATAAACGAACCTAACGCGGTTATGGCTGATAGCCCAAGTGTAGCTGAAAGTGGAAAAACCAAAGCAAATACTCCAATAGGAGCCAAATTCATAATCCAAGATATCAATACAAACATTGTTTCTTTAATGGCATCAAAAAAATCAACAATAATTTCACGTTGATGATCTTTAGTGCGCAATAAAGCAGAAGCAAATAATACAATAAATACCAATAATGGTAAAATCGCATTATCGGCAGCAGCTTTTATTGGATTAGCAGGAACCAATCCAGTAAGCCAATCTTTAAATGGTGGCAGTTGCCCAGTACTAATAATTGATGAATCAGTTTTAGTTAACAATTCTTTACTAACTTGAGGATCAAGGTTAAAGATAGACAATAAAGACGGAGCAAAAATAAAGACAATAAAACTTGATATAGTAATTGTAATAACAAAAAATCCTAAACTTTTAAAGCCTAATTTTGCAGTACTACTGTTATTTGTCTGGCCTGCAATCGAAGTAATTAACAAAGAAACCAATAAAGGTATAACTGTCATGCGAATAGAATTAACCCACAATTTTCCTAAGGGCTCAGTCCAAGATGACAATGCAATCAAAAAGTTATAGTCATTAATTGAAGTAAAAACTCCCAAAGCCAAACCCAAACCAAGGCCTATTAATATGCGCATTGATAAATTTATTTTATTCATAACGTTCTTATAAACCCTTGGGAAAATTTGATGACAATGGGTTTATGGGTGATATTGAAACCACCCAAAACCTTAAGATATTATTGATTTGCAGAAACTAAATTATTAATACTTCTTACAGCAACCATGACTGTTGCATAATCAATATTCTTTTCACTGCGCATTTGTTGCAACATAAATCTAACGGATTTAACCGTTTCTTTATTTTCTGATATCCAAGTAATCAAAGTTTCATTTGAATCTTTTACACCATATTTATTTATCACAGTTTGGCTTAGTGAATTATGATGTTCAAATAATTCATCTCGTAAAACACCCCTAGCATGTGCATGCCATGGACCAATCACAACGAGTTTCTCAATCATTTCACGCAACCATAGTAAATTCAGTTTTTCACCTAAAGCAAAGAATAATTTAGAAGCATTTTCCACTGAAATATTGGTACTTGCAGCTATCTCAACAACATCTAGAGCTGCATATGAAAACTCCGACCGTGCAATTTTCTTTGCTAATGACTCAGGATAACTATGCTTCAATAATAACATTTGTCTTTTTGACAACGCTTTAACATCCTTTTGAGGTAATGCTTTTTCAATATTAGAAGTATATTGACCAACATCCTCCTTCAATTGAGAAATAACTGAGGATATATCAAAATTATGCCCGAATTTATTTAATATCCACCTAACAGATTGGCGAATTTGATTCCAAACAATTAATGAACCCTCAATTTGGTTTTTTGGTTTAATTTTTAAATCTAGTTCTTCAATTGACTTCCAAATATCTTCTGCACCAAATAATTCTACAGAAACAACATATGCCTTGGCTATTGCGCCAACTGTTGCACCCGTATCTTCATAGGTTCGTTGCATAAAAGTTGCACCCATTCTATCAATAATCTGACTGGTAAGGATTGTTGCGACAATTTCTCTGTGTAATCGATGGGTAGATAAAAACTTTACATCTGTTTTTTGTAACTTTTCAGGGAAGTACTCACATAATATTGTTGAGAACCAGTTATCTTCAAGTACATCTGAAGCCAGTAAATCTTCAAATAAAGCTAACTTTGAGTAACTTAACAACACACATAATTCTGGACGTGAAAGCCCTTTACCTTCAGCTTGTCTTTGTTTTAGTTGCTGACGCGATGGTAAAAATTCAATTTCTCTATCAAGCAAACCTCTTTTTTCAAGGACGCTTATTAAATGAGCTTTAGCACCTAAACGCTGTTTAGAGTGGTACTCCATCATACTAAGTGTTTGGGTTTGTGAATAATTATTTCTTAGAACAAGTTTTCCAACATTATCGGTCATTGATTCAAGAAGTTTTATACGTGTTTTGGAATCATATTGACCATTCTCCATTAATGCTTGGACCAATATCTTGATATTTACCTCGTGGTCAGAACAATCAACACCTGCTGAGTTATCAATAAAATCTGTATTTATCTTCCCTCCACGGTTGGCATATTCAATTCTACCTAATTGAGTTAAGCCTAAATTTCCACCTTCTCCAACAACACCACATCTTAAATCTTTACCATTAACACGTAAGGAATTATTAGCACTATCACCTACATCTTCATGTGATTCACTTACAGATTTGACGTATGTTCCGATACCACCATTCCAAACCAAATCAACTTGTGATGTTAATAATGTTCTTATTAATTCCTGTGGAGACATTTCATCAGCTGAAATACCAAAAGCTTTCTTCACTTCTTTTGTAATCGGAATTGACTTATCGAACCTTGAATATAAACCACCACCCTTTGAAATTAGACTTTGATCGTAATCTTCCCAACTTGAACGAGGTAAATTGAACAATCTCTCTCTCTCAATCCATGTTTTAGCTGAATCAGGGTTTGGGTCTAAAAATATGTGCATGTGATTAAACGCTGCTTTTAAACAAATATGTTTAGAAAGCAACATGCCATTACCAAAAACATCACCCATCATATCGCCAATACCAACAACACTGAAGTCTTCGTTTTGGCAATCAATATCTAATTCCCTAAAGTGCCTTTTAACTGATTCCCAAGCACCTTTTGCCGTAATTCCCATAGCTTTATGGTCATAACCAACAGAGCCACCTGAAGCAAAAGCATCACCCAACCAATGTCCGTAATCCGCAGAAATACCATTAGCGATATCTGAAAATGTTGCCGTACCTTTATCTGCAGCAACTACCAAATATGGGTCATCTTTATCGTATCGAATAACGTTAGGTGGATTAACAATTTCACCTTTGACAATATTATCAGTTATATCCAACATGCTTCGCATGAAGTTTTTATAACAGGCAATACCTTCTTTCATCATTCCTTCACGATCTGCTGGCATTTGCTTAACAACAAAACCACCTTTTGATCCAACAGGAACAATTATTGAATTTTTTACATTTTGTGCCTTCATCAATCCTAAAATTTCAGTTCTGAAATCTTCATATCTATCAGACCAACGTAGTCCGCCACGCGCCACTTCACCCATGCGTAAATGAATGGCTTCAAACCTTGGAGAATAAGCAAATATTTCTCGGTACGGAACTGGCTTTGGCATTTGTGGAACTTTTGCAGATTCTAGTTTGAAACTCACATATGGTTTAGGGTTGTTGTTTTCATCTACTTGATAATAATTTGTTCGTAGTGTTGCTAAGATTACATCACTATAAGCACGAATAATGTTATCTTCATCTTGTGAATTAACCGAATCTAATAAAGATCTAATAACTCGAATTACTTTTTTTATTTGATTTTTTCTATTAAATTTACTGGTTTTAAAATATTCATCTAAAGCATTGCGTTGATGCTCAGATACCTCTAATCCTAAATGACCCAACTGAATATCGAATTTTGTTTTAAATGCTTTTAGATAGCTTTTAATTTCTTTGGTAGAAATATTGTCAGCAGTCACTGAAAATTTAACTTCAAACAACTCAATTAACCAACGTGAAATATGAGATTGTGAAATCAATGCTTTTTCTAAATATTCTTGTGAAAAAGGTAAATTAGTCTGCTTAAGGTATTTACTTATCGCTCTTAAAATTATGATTTGACGAGAATCCAAACCGCCTAATATTAATAACTTATTAAACCCATCATTATCAACATCACCTCTCACAATTTGCTTAAATGCTGTCTTAAAGCGGTCTTTTACGAGGTCTAACTCTAATTCAGCGCCATGTGCTAATGACAGATCAAAATCTTGAATCCAAATTGTAGATCCATCTGCTAAAGAAATACGATAGGGCCTTTCTCTAACCACATGTAATCCTAAGTTTTCTAGAATTGGCAAAACATCACTTAATGGAATCGTGTTTTCTTTTCTAAATATTTTAAACCTAAATATTTTACTGCTAATATCTCTAGGTCGATATAAACTAAGTTGCAACTCATCTGATGCAGAGAGTCTTGATGCATTCCCAACATCAAAAGCTGCTACTCTTGGTGCAACATCATCCATATAAGCCATTGGGAAATTAGCTGAAAATTTATTAACTAACTCATAGCCTAAATCAATTCCATGTTTCTCAATTAAGATTTCTTCCAACTCATCCTGCCAAGAACGCAATGATCCAGATATCTTTTCTTCAATAGCATCAGTATCAAGTTTTATTTGTGTTTCAGAATATGCGGTAACATATAACCGAGTTAAATTTGCATCTTCAATTTTAACTTGAAACTCTATATTTGTACCTGACACTTCATTTGACAATATATTTTGAATATTATGTCTAACATCTGTTGTAAATTTATCTCTAGGAATATGAACAACAAAAGCATAAAATCTTTTAAATTTATCTTGCCTAACTGTAACATTCGATTTTTGACGCTCAGAAATTGTCAGAACAGAATATATTGTATTAAACAATTCATCACTACTTGACTGCATAAGCTCATCACGCGGCATTGTTTCCATGATATGTACAATTTCTTTACCAGTATGACTGGAACTATCAAATTTAAAACGTTTAATAACACCCTTAACCTTTTCATTAATATAAGGTATAGACCAAGGTCTTGTATTTATTGCTGCCGAAGTAAAAAGCCCAACAAATCTATGTTCGCCTACCACATTACCTTTAGAATCAAGAACAAGTACACCAACATAATCTAACGTTCCTCCTCTGTGTATTCTAGGTCTAGCATTCAATTTGGTAATTATCATCAAATCAGATTGTCTCTCAACTTGATATTCTTCACTTTTTAATTCAGCAATTTCATGTAAATAGCTATCAGACCGGTACAGTCCCAAACCCGTATCAGTTTGAGGTGATAATGGGCTAGAATTAGATTTATTTGAATAAAATTGATACCCTAAAAAAGTAAAGTTATTATCAAGCAACCACTCAATAAATTCCTGTTGTTTTTTATGTGTCTTTTTATCATTCAGCTCAGTTAAATTATTTTTAGCACTTTTCATTGTCGACAACATTGATTGCCAATCATCAACACAAGCATTAACTTTACTGATAACTAACTCTATCTCGATTGCCAATTGTTCTAATGATGCATCATCTGTCATTTTAGATACTTCAATATGCATCCAAGACTCTTTATTTCCAGCATCAGTATTATCAAACATTTTGGTTAAAACACCATCGCTATTTCTTTCTGTATTTGCAATTGGATGAGACAACAACGCCAAATCTAAACCAAGTTTGTCAAAGGCCAATGTAACTGAATCAACAATAAACGGCATGTCGCGACAAGCAACTTGGATAACAGTATGATTGTTTTCATAACCATGAATAACTTGATCAGGATTAAAAACCCTAACAGATGAAGATTCAACTGTTTTATTTTTAACCGATTGAACGAATTCGATTATCACATTTGCCCAATGTTTATTATCATGAATTTCTATTTCTTCGATAGACATGCCACCATAAAACAATTCTGCAGATTTGTTACATATTGATAAAATAGAAGAATCGGCAATTTTTTTCAAATGACGCCTAACTGATTGAATGTGTTTCTTATGTGCTTGAGTTGATAGTCCAAACATTAGAGAGTCCCCTCGTAGTTATAGTTGATTTAATATAATCGGAAATTATACTCTTATGCATTTTTTTGTACATTAATTTCTGTAAGAATGCTCATAATGAATTGTAGGAAAATCCAAATTTTAAAATAGTTAAATTATTATTTATCGCAATGCCCAAATAGTTGTTAATACATATCTATAAATTATATAATTATAAGTTCATTTAAAAAAGGCTCATATAGTTTGGAAGCACATATCATAGAATGGTTAAATTTATCGGTTCGTTGGGTACATATGATTACCGGTATCGCATGGATTGGCGCATCGTTTTACTTCAATTTTTTAGAAAATAGTTTAAATCGCACACAAAACCTACGTGAAGAATTGGCTGGTAATTTATGGGCAGTACACGGTGGTGGCTTTTATTATCTAGAAAAATACAAACATTCACCCGAAGTCATTCCTAAGGATTTACACTGGTTCAAGTGGGAAGCTTACTTTACCTTATTATCTGGCTTGACCCTTTTGGCCGTGGTTTATTATTACAATGCCAGTATGTATATGATTGATCCCAGTGTCGCTGAGCTCACCTCGTTTCAAGCCATTGCTGGTGGTATAGGAACATTAATAGTCAGTTGGGTTATTTATGACTTAATGTGCAAATCACCTCTGGTTAAAAACATGAAGTTGTTTGCTTTGATTGGATTTATTCTTATAGTTGGCATCGCTTATGGTCTGAGTTTATACTTTAGTGCACGTGCAGCGTATATTCACATCGGTGCATTAATCGGCACCATCATGGTATTAAATGTTTTCTTTGTGATTATTCCTTCACAAAAATCCATGGTTGATTCTGCCAAAAAAGGCGAGTTAGGTGATCCAACATTGGGTAAAAAAGCCTTGATGCGTTCCATTCACAATAACTACATGACTTTGCCCGTGTTATTTATCATGATAAGCAACCATTTCCCTAGCACATTTGGCAACAATAACAGCTGGTTGGTATTATCAGCCTTGATTCTTGTCGGTGTTGGTGTGCGTCATTGGTTTAATCTCAAAGGCAAAGGCGTCACAAACTATTGGTTATTACCTGTATCGATTGCTTTATTAATTGCCGTGGTTATTTATACCATGCCTAAAACACAATCTCCCGCTCACATGAGTATGGCCGAAGAACAAATTATGGTTATTTCTGATCACAAAGCCATGCAGATGATAGACAAACATTGCGTGAGCTGTCATTCAGCCACACCGACTAGTACAATTTTTGTAACAGCTCCCAAAGGCATGATGTTTGATAGCTATGATTCAATTAAAGTTAATGCCGAACTAATAAAAGCACAATCGGTTAACTCACAGATTATGCCATTGGGAAATACAACTCAAATGACCGATAGCGAACGTGTAGAATTAGGTCTGTGGCTTGAAAATATAAAGTAAACTTCCATGAAAAATATTTTCAAATACTCGTATACTTACATCATTATTTTGCTAGTAATTTCACTTGGATTTATGATATTAGCTTACTCAGAAATTGAAGCATCTGCTAAATGGCAAATTTGATTTTTATGGGGATTAGGAGTTTGTGGCTTACTAATTACCATTGATATGAATTTTAGTTATCTAAGGTTAACTAAAAAACATATGATATATCATTCAGACTTTAAAAATGAAACTTATGAAAAAAGCTTAATCAAGAAAGTTACTTGGCAGAAAGGATGTGGAGTATCTATACAATTGAATAATGACGAATGGAAAGATATTTCTTCTTTTAATCAAAACTCACAAAGTATGACCAATTCAATACGAGCATGGTTAAAGAAACAATAACTTTTTTATCATAAAGACTGATGCGTTTCCATATAACGCCTTAACAATTGATTAATTCGTGATTGGTAGCCTGTGCCTTGATCTTTAAACCATTCGAGCACATCGTTTATCTAGTCTAATTGTTATAGGTTGTTTTTTGGGTTTTCTTAATTTGTAAGGTTGGTTTGTCCACCAAATTTAATACTGATTATTACTGCTGATGGGTAAACCCACCTTACAAGTGCTAGCGAACAGTTGTTAATTTTCCAATTTCTTGAAAATTTGATTTAAAAGGTCTTTTGCCATTGATAGTTCTAAATCAAGTGTATCATTTTTATAGATACCGAGATGCAATAAATTCCCACCACTGAGGGCAGAAATTTGTCCCATCATGCCTGTTTTTAAGTATGCTTTTTCACCTACACCATCTAGAGATTCAATCAAACCTTTGCTGAAATATGACACAGAACTATCAAGTTTTTTTTCATTGGCTACACCAATTACACCTAAGGTTAAATGCATTGCGTAAGGACTGCCTTGAGAAACAAATTTTGCATTACATAATGGAAAACTTGAACTGGACTCTTCTAACTCTATATCTGTTACATCTGAGAATTCTGCCTTAATAAAATCCTCATTCAATACAGAACAGGCTGTTAATTTTTTCTGCTCTTGAACAACCGTATTTTTAACTGGAGCTGTTGATGAAGAATTTGATGTTGTAATAGAATCACCACATGCAACCAATAGTGAACTTAACACTACAACTGAGATTATTTTTTTCATGTTTTTTACCTAATAATATATTCATATATAATTATACGGTATATTCAAAATTTTGGTGCCATAATTTTTATAAATAATTACAACATGTTAATATGAACAATCTAATAATTATCGAAAATCAATTTCACAAATGAAAGCTATTTCTTCCAACCATGTTTTTACTGATGGAAAACTCCAACATGCTGCAGTTTTATTTGAAAATGGCATCATTACCGATATTGTTTCGGTAAATACTATACCAGATGATTGCGAGCACAAAGACTATGGTGACCTTGTTATTATGCCCGGCCTTGTTGATACACACGTGCACATCAATGAACCAGGACGCACCGATTGGGAAGGTTTTAATACAGCCACTCAAGCAGCGGCGGCTGGTGGCATTACTACAGTTATTGATATGCCGCTTAATTGCATACCTGTGACCACTTCGCTTGATGCGGTTAATGTTAAAAAAGACTGTTTAGCCAATCAAACTTGGGTAGATATTGGTTTCCATGGTGGAGTCATTCCTGACAATGAAAATGAGTTATCTGCTATGATAGATGCAGGTATCAATTCATTTAAAGCCTTTATGATTGATTCAGGGGTGGATGAATTTCCTGCCAGTGATAGCGCGACTTTAGATAAGGCCATGCCAATTTTAGCAAAAGGCAATGCGACTTTATTGGTGCATGCTGAATTGGATTCATGCATGAGTAACTTCACTCCAAAGGACAATGCCAGTTATCAAGAGTTTCTGGAGTCACGTCCCGATAATTGGGAAGTCGATGCCATTACTGAGATTATTCGTTTGTCCAAAAAGCACGGTTGTAAAGTGCATATTGTGCATTTGAGTTCGGCTAAAGCCATTGGATTAATAAAACAGGCGCAATCTGAAAACATAAAAGTCACAGCTGAAACCTGTCCGCATTATTTAACACTAAGTTCAGACAGTATACCTGATGGAGATGGTCGCTTTAAGTGTTGCCCGCCAATTCGTAACGATGATAACCAAGATGATTTATGGAAAGCTTTAGAAGACGGAACGATTTCATTTATTGTTTCAGATCATTCTCCATGTACACCAGCTTTGAAAAAATTGGAAGAGCACAACTTATGGGAAGCTTGGGGTGGAATTTCTTCACTACAATTCGGTTTAAGCTTAATCTGGACTGCAATAAAAAAACGTGGTTATAGCATGACACAATTAGCCAACTGGATGTGCGAACGCCCTGCTCACTTGGTTAATTTAGAAAAATCAAAAGGTAAAATAAAAAAAGGATACCAGGCTGATTTTGTTATTTGGAATCCTGAAGCACAACACACGATTGACAAGAAAGACATACTACACAAAAATAAATTATCAGCTTATGAACAACACACGGTTTATGGTGTGGTTGAACAAACAATTTTACGTGGCGAAGTGATTTTTGATAGAAGCATCGAGAATTTCAAGATGAAACCAATGGGTAAATATTTATAAACTGTTGTAGTGTAAGCTTGCCCACCAGCAGTGTTTCAGATGCCTCGATAAGAAAATAGTATTAAATTCGGTGGACAAGTCCACCCTACAACACAAGAGACAATAACTAGAAAATACATTATGAAAAAATTTACACATTTAATCGACTTAGCTGCAGAGCGTACTGGCGGACAAGCCTTATCCTGCACCGATGACTTCTTTGCAGAAATGGAAAATTTACTCAAACCGGGTCGTGGTATTTTTATCGAAGACAAATACACCGACCATGGTAAATGGATGGATGGATGGGAGTCTCGCCGTAAAAGAGTGCCTGGGCATGATTGGGTTGTTATTAAACTAGGACTGCGTGGCATTATTGCTGGAGTGGATATAGACACCAACCATTTTTTGGGCAATCACCCACCACATGCTTCATTAGAAGCAGCCTGTGTAGTTGGTACGCCAACCGATAATGACTGGCAAGAAATTTTAAGCAAAAGTCACCTTGATCCTGGTTCTCAAAACCTATATGAAATAGAATCTAATAATGAATGGACACATCTGCGTTTACATATCTATCCTGATGGCGGTGTCGCGCGTTTAAAAGTTTATGGTGAAGTTAAGCCTGATTGGTCACAAGTAACCAACGATGAAGTTATCGATTTAGTGGCAGTTGAAAATGGAGGTCGCGTATTGTCTTGTAATGACATGTTTTTTAGCCATAAAGACAATCTTATCATGCCAAACCGTGGAGCCAATATGGGCGACGGATGGGAAACCAAACGTAACCGCACACCTAATAATTTTGATTGGGCAATATTAAAACTTGGTAAGGCTGGTATAGTTAAAGATATAGAAGTAGATACATGCCATTTTAAAGGTAACTACCCAGACAGGTGCTCTTTAGAGTCTATTTATGCACCAGAAGCCAGTGATAAAGAATTAGAAACCATGGATTGGCAATCATTACTGCCTGAATCAAAATTAT
>Ga0209345_10001831_pt1 | contig 24632 bp, 25 predicted proteins | sample Cruoilmetagenom7_FD_187294 | JGI IMG/M metagenome (GOLD analysis project Ga0209345, IMG submission 187294) | Oil polluted marine microbial communities from Coal Oil Point, Santa Barbara, California, USA - Sample 7 (SPAdes) (version 2) | ecosystem: Environmental > Aquatic > Marine > Oil seeps ...
GAGCGGAACGGTCGTATCAATGAGCGTCGCTAAAGGTGATTCGATCTCCTGTGGTGAAACTTTGTTGGAAATTGAAACAGATAAGGTTGTTTTGGAAGTCCCTGCCGAAGTGTCAGGCGTGGTGGATGGCTTTTTAATTGAAGTAGGACAACCCGTTCAACAAGGCGATGAATTTGTTAGCATCACACCGTCAGAAGAAGAACAAGCCGAACCGGAAAACGTCGCAGCCCCTATTCCAACTGAAAATATTAATGATGTAACAACTAACAGCATTAGCGATAAACCTGAGAAGAAACCAGTAGAACTTAGCCGCTCTAATACTACGAATACGGGGTCTCAAAAAATCGTCTCCGCAGGCCCTGCTAGCAGACGCTTAGCCCGTGAACTTGGTGTGGATTTAACAAAGGTAAAAGGGACAGGCTTTCGTGGGCGTATCGATAAAACAGCGGTAAAAGAATATGCTAGGCATTTCTTGAGTCAGCCATCACAACATTCAATAGGGTACCCGCAAGAAGCATTGCCAAATCTAATTGCTTATGGACCTATTAGACGTCAAGCGATGACCGGTATTCAAAAAGCAACAAGCCGAAATATGAGCCAATCAACAGCGCGTATTCCACATGCTTGGTTACAACGTAAAATTGATATAACCGCTTTAGAGCGTGGTCGAAAAAAGCACAGGGAGCAATTGAAAGAAGAAGGTATAGAGCTAACACTGACAACGCTTCTGTGTAAAGTAATTGCACAATCAGCCGCTAAGCACCCCATTTTTAATAGCTGTTTAGACGAAGCAACCGAAGAACTAATATTTAGAGAACAAATTAACGTTGGGGTAGCCGTTGATACACCACGTGGACTTGTAGTGCCGGTGATAAATGATGCGGCCTCTAAATCTGTTAAGGGTATAGCACGTAAACTATCAACACTTAGTGCAAAAGCACGCGATTCAAAATTGAAACCTGCCGATATCAAGGGTGGAAGCATCACCTTATCAAATTTAGGTGGCTTAGCTGCAGAAGGAGTGTTTCCCATAATCAACTGGCCTGAAGTTGCAATCGTTGGAGTAGGCGCAGCCGAATGGCTACCTCACTACGCAAATGAAAACACTCACAACCCTGAGCTAAGATTAATGATGCCTTTATCGCTAGCTTTTGATCACCGAGTTATTAATGGCGCAGATGCTGCTAGGTTTTTACAGACCTTTAGCGAGCTTTGTAACGACTCATTTTTAATGATGCTTAGTTAATAAGAGACCTTTGTATGAAACCAACAAAGTGCCTCTATTGCTTGGGATAATCCAGCACCATTTTGGTTTTGTAATTTAATCAAGCATTACACAAATTTAGCCCTCTTCTGGCTGTATAAGGAAAGCTGAAAATACAGTTTGTATTTTGTTTTAAAGGAAGCCGTTTACCAGCATGGAGACAACGGAAATCTTGTAAGACGAATATGTTTTACTAGCCAAGAGTTTAGATTTAGTCGCTATCCCTTTACTGAAACCTTTTAAATGACACCGCGACAAATAGAAGGAACCTAAGGAACCTAAGCGGAACCTAAGGGAACCTAAGGAGGGAACCTAAGGAACCTAAGGGGTCAAGTAGTGAATTAATATACTTTTAGTCTTGCTTAGCTTCTTATCGTCAATTTCTGCCTTATTCAAGCTTTTAACTGCCTGAGCTACACCCGATATATGCGTCATTCCAAATGCTCGGCAAATATCATTCAAGGGGTGTTTACCCACTTCACGGCTTAAAAAAAGTGCCATCCACCTTGCTCTATTGGCAGATCCTCGACCTCGGGCTGAGATGTAAATGCTTTCTTCCGTCACCTCCATCTGCTGTGCCACTGCAGTTACAATCGTAGCTATCGCAGGCAATCGATCTTGCAATGCATTAAAATGCGGTCGGCTAATGTCAAACTCGCTCAACACGTTTTCAATAAATTTATCGCTACCTAGTATGGGTTTTAGATTCCCCTTACCATAGAACGCCAATATCTCTTCATCAGCGCCTTGTTCTACAAAGCTCCGGTAGGCTTGGTATCGATTCTTTTTGCCCAATAACTGGTAACTAAACTCACGGTTTAGCCAAAGTGGGGGTGGGCATTTATTCAGGTAAGTTGGGTAGCTTGACCAAGGATAAGTCTCCAGCTCATCTACCAAAGGCCTTTTCATCTCCACCGGATTGCGATGTATATAGCGAGTCAGCTGCAGCAGATAGGCGTCACTCTCTACTAATACCGATTTAAATCGGCCTCGAAATAAAGGGCCGTCGGTGTTTCTAAGCCGATTATAACGCTGTGTGTATACGCCATTCACATGCCGCATGCAGCGGGACAAATTACCTAATGGAGTTTTGATTAACAGGTGATAGTGATTTCCCATGAGACAGTAAGCATGTACCTCCATGCCGAAACGGCTACTGGCCTCTTTTAGCGTCTCTAGAAATGCCTCGAAATACTCCTCGTCATGAAAGATCGCTTTACGGCCACGACCTCGATTCATTACATGGTAATAGGCATCCGGATATTCTATTCGCTGTGGTCTAGGCATATTAGTAGGCTATCGCAGTTAATATATTAGATCAATGCTTGACCCCTTTTTTAATATATTAGATCAATGCTTGACCCCTTTTCACTTTTAAATTACCGCTGGAGAAATTTGTTATCTCTATATTTTGTATGCCTCCAACAACTCCACGGCGGCAACGCCACCATGTACTATTTCAAGGCTTAATATTGCCACGAAATTTGGTGCCTTCTTTCCAACCGCACCAGCCAAACTACTAAAACCGCCTCTCGCAGTTAAAATATCATTAAAAAGCCACAATGCACTTCCACTCGTTCCATACGATGTCAATCCAGCGCAATAAACCGCTCGCCCTGACTCTGAGGCCGGTGAAAATGGATTCTTCCAGCAAATAACAACGCCTATATCATTATTGGGAAGACCATTCGTTATATTTAAATGTGAAATATCATAAGATTTATCTTTGATCAGCAATTTGGAGTTTTCATCATCAATTTCAAGATTAAGGTCTGGGCATTGATTGGAAAGCATATCTATAAAACGCTTACTGTACTCATTTTTTGACGGACCACCCAAGAGTACAATATCTTTATCTGGTCGTATATTTAATCCCTTCCCCAAATGAATATCTATAGATTTCTTTCTATAGAATTTTCCTATAAATTTTGATAAATGTGAAACTCCTTGTACCTGCCCAATTCCTGTTGTTGCTCTTTGAACTCTTGCTCCCTTTGGTGACTCAGTTACAGAAGATGTTGTTAATATTACATCAAGTTCAGATGAATCATTGAATGCTATAAATTTTCTTGCTGGTAGGTAACTCAACAGATAATTGTATGAAATGTAAACAAGTGGAATTAGGCCGATTAGTCCAAGTATTAATGATACGATATCCATGCTTTAGCTCCGCTCAATAAATCTTTTTATTTCATTTAATACCGATACTTGTTCGCCGGTAACATAGTTACATTTGAATTCTTTATCGGGTAAAGAAGTGAAGGATCGGCAGCCACTTTCCTGAACAATAAGATTTGCTGCTGCGACATCCCAAACATATAAACCTTCTTCAAAAAAGGCTCGCCATGTACCTTTGGCTACATAGCAAATATCTACCACCGCCGAACCAGATTGTCTTAAAATATAATTATTCTCAATTAGGAGAGCTAATGCCTTTGTTATATTATCTTTTCGTTTTGGGGCATCGCCAGGAAGCCCATAAGCAACAATATTTAGTTTCGAGTTAGCTCGAGTAAGTATTTTCCCATTTAGATAAGCACCTTCGTTTTTAATGGCAGTAAATAATTCATCATAAAAAGGTAGATATACTACGGAAATTATTGCGTTAAACTCTTTATCGACAAGTGCCACAGAAATAGCAATGTCAGGAGATCCAGAGATGAGATTCATTGTTCCGTCAACTGGATCAATTAGCCAAAAGTAATCATCTGGTTTCGTGAAGCTAGATGCTTCTTCTTCACTTAATACATTAACATCTATTATTTTTTTTAACGATTCTGTTAAGAATTCACTAATCAAGATATCAATATTCGTAAAAGGGTTTTCTCCATCGCTATATTCTTCAATAGGGTTTTTAAGGAACTCGGATGCTTGCTTTACTAACAGTGATGTTTCAGCAATAGTTTTTGGCAGATTTTTCATATTAAACCCAAATTAGTTAAGGCTTGCGAGAGATAACGGCCGAGTTGAGCGGAGTATAAATTATTTTGGTTTTGATTGAGCGTAGCGAATGAGGGGCCGAAATAATTTATATTCCGCTCCAACGACTTGTTCTCATTAGGGGACCGCCGAACTTGCTGCATCAACCTCAGGTGATTTAAATCGTTGCCGCTCAACTCGGCCGTTCGCAGGCGGCGCGTGTTAATTTGTATTTCATGTAGGTTTGACATAAAAATCCATTTATTTCTACTTAGGTTGACTTACCGTATAGGTAGCGCCGGTTGCGAACAGTGTTAATAAGCGGAAGTCATTATCCACGTATTACTTGTATATAGGTGGATAGGTTTCCATGTATTCTAATATTGAAGTAACAAACATGGAATATTAAAGCGATGATAAGCCTCTATGTAAATCCGCTGTTATATCATCAGCATTTTCTAAACCAACCCCTAGGCGTACTAGGGAGTCGGTAATGCCTGCTTTGTTTCGTTCCTCTTCTGTTAATCGCCCATGTGTGGTGGTTGATGGGTGGGTAATCATGCTTTTTACATCACCTAAATTAGCGGTTATGGAGATCATTTGTGTGGCATCGATAACTTTCCAAGCGTTTTCTTTACCACCTTTTACTTCAAAGCTTACGATGCCACCAAAACCTGTTTGTTGTTGTTTGGCAAGTTCGTGCTGTGGGTGGCTCGCTAGCCCTGTGTAATATACTTTTTGTACATTGGGTTGTTGTTCTAACCATTGCGCAACGATAAGTGCATTGGCGCAATGTTTTTCCATCCGCAGTGATAAGGTTTCTAGGCCTTTGTGAAAAACCCATGCATTGAACGGACTCATGGTGTGGCCTGCAGTACGTAAGATAGGGTATATTTTTTCTTCTATGAGTGCGTTATTACCAACGACTGCCCCGCCAACACAACGGCCTTGGCCATCTATATATTTAGTGGCTGAATGAACAACCAAATCAGCGCCTAGGCTAAGTGGTTTTTGCAAGGCGGGTGTGCAATAAACATTATCAACCACTACTAGGGCATCGTTTGCGTGAGCTAATTCTGCCAACTTTTTTATATCTGCAACGTTACCCAGTGGATTAGAGGGTGTTTCTAAAAAAAGGAAGTTTGTATTTGGCTTGATGGCGGCAGCCCATGCGTTGATATCATCTAGATCAACGAAGGTGGTTTCTACTGCAAATTTTTGCATGATGTTTTTGAACATCAACGTGGTATTACCAAACACACTGCGTGAACAAACTACATGATCACCTGCTTTTAATAAACCAAGGCAAACTACATTAATGGCTGCCATGCCTGATGAGGTGGCCATTGCCCTCTCTGCCCCTTCCATAGTGGCTAAACGCTGTTCAAATGCCCTAACGGTTGGATTGGTGAAACGTGAATATATATTGCCTTTAGACTTTCCTGAGAATCGCTCGAAGGCATCCTGGGCACTTTCAAATACATAGCTTGAGGTTGGAAAAATTGCATCGCTATGCTCATTTTCTGGCGTTCTATGTTGGCCCGCTCTTATACCTTGCGTTTCTATGGAGTAGTCTTGCCAATCGTTATCTGACATCTGCGAGCCTTTTTAAATTAATGAGTATTGTGTAGTTCAATCACGGTTGGGTCTAAATCATTGATTGCTTTTTGATCATCTGATCTATTTAAGCCCTGCTCTTTTAGGTAGTCATCGCTTACCGTGCCAGTGACATATTTTTGATTAAAACAAGCGGCATCAAAATCTACAATGTCTGCATTACGTTTTCTAACCGATTCGAATAAATCATCAAGCTCTTGATATATCAACCAGTCTGCACCTATCGCTTGTTCTACTTCTTCGGTGGTTCTGTCATGGGCAACCAGTTCATCCACCGCTGGCATATCTATACCGTATACATTGGGGTAACGTACGGCAGGTGCGGCGGAGGCAAAATAAACATTTTTTGCGCCCGCTTCCCTTGCTAGTTTAATAATTTGGCCAGATGTTGTGCCTCGTACAATAGAGTCATCTACTAAAAGAACATTTTTGCCTTTAAATTCTAGGTCAATAGCATTGAGTTTGCGTCTAACCGATTTTTTGCGTTCTTGCTGGCCGGGCATAATAAACGTACGGCCAATATAGCGGTTTTTGATAAACCCTTCTCTAAATTTTACATCGAGCATGTTCGCTAGTTGTAAGGCGGATGTTCGGCTGGTATCAGGTATAGGTATAACAACATCAATATCATGATCGGGTCTAATTCGCATGATTTTTTCAGCTAGTTTTTCACCCATCCGTAAGCGTGATTTATACACCGACACGTTATCTAATATTGAGTCCGGGCGCGCTAAGTAGACGTATTCAAATATACAAGGCGTTAAACGAGGATTTTCAGCGCATTGCTTGGTATGTATCACACCGCCTTTTTTAATAAAGATGGCTTCGCCAGGGGCAATATCCCTAATTAATTTAAAATCTAAGGTGTCCATCGCTACTGACTCAGAGGCGATCATGTAATCACTGCCCTCATCTGTTTCACGTACACCAAAACAAATAGGACGAATGCCATTCGGGTCACGGAAGCCAACAACGCCAAAGCCGGTAATCATCGCAACGACCGCATAGGCTCCTTCACAACGCTTATGTACGGCTTCTACGGCTTTAAAAACATCTTTCTCATTAAGCTTCAGTTTACCTAAACCCTGCAATTCATGAGCAAAAACATTCAAAAGGATCTCAGAATCTGAGTTCGTATTGATATGACGTTGGTCTTCAATAAAGAGTTGCCTTTTCAGTTCAGCTGCATTGGTTAAATTACCGTTATGTGCCAAGGTAATACCAAAAGGTGAGTTCACATAAAAAGGCTGTGCTTCGGCTGAACTTGAACACCCAGCTGTTGGGTAACGCACATGGGCTATCCCCATATTTCCCTTTAGCTCTAGCATGTGGCTGGTTCTAAAAACATCTCGCACTAAGCCGTTGGCTTTTCGAAGATGCAGTTGACTGCCTTCACACGTAACAATACCAGCGGCATCTTGGCCGCGGTGTTGCAAAACTGTTAATGCTTCGTACAACTCTTGATTAACATTCTGATGGGCAACAATACCCGCAATTCCACACATATTTAATTCTGCCTTTTTATAAACCTAATATGAAAAATACCCACTAACGCCCTCGGGTATTTGCTCTCGTAACCAAATAGAAAATTCTTGAAAGGGTCCAATCAGTGTTGATTCAACCCACCATGGATCTTGAGGTAACGGTGTTAAACCGGCTAATAAAATTAGCACAGCGATCACCACCATTCCACGTGCTATACCAAACAAAAAACCGGCAAACCTATCGGTACCTGTTAAGCCAGTTTTATCCACTATTTGACTGATCAAATAGGACAACATTGAACCTAATATCAAAGTTAATAACAGTAAAATAATAAATGCCGCAGCAATTCTTACTGAGGGCACCTCTATGTAGTCTACAAGGTAGCTTGAAAACGGCTGACAAAACCTAATACCTACACCAATTGAAATAATCCAAGTACCCAACGAAAAAGCTTCTTTGATTAAGCCACGAAACAAACCAATGAGCGCAGAAACAAAAATAATGCCAATGATGACATAATCAACCCAAATGAAACTATTTAAAACGTTAGTAGACAAGGTTCAATCCTATGGGTATTGCACAACAATAGCATTAGGAAGGCTTTGCTCTTTTTGAAGCCTCGCGCTGATAGCCTCGGCCTTCTCTTTGCTGAGTTCGGGGCCAACTCTTACACGAGAAATATCGCCCTTTTTAGAAGACGACTGTTCAACAAACGCAGTAAACCCCGCTTCTTTTAGTTTAGTAGCTAAGGCATTTGCATTTTTTGAATCAGAAAAACTACCCACCTGAACAACCCATGCAGAAAGTCCTTCTACTGTTTTTACCTTAGGCGGTTCAGGAATGCTTGGCTTTGATACCTTGGCAATTTTAACACCGGACTCTTTAGAGATTGAAACCATTGCCAAGCTGTCTTCTTTTTGTTCTGGCAAGGTTAAAATATTAGCATCTTGCGCTGGCTCTTTTGGCGCCTCTGGAATATCGATGGTAATAATATCTGTATTGGTTGGCTTTTGCCCGATCAACATAGGTAGAAAAATAACAACCAGTGAAATAAGAATGATGGCGCCAATTAAACGTTGTTTTAAAGGTTGTTCCATAAGAATTAACAGACTGTTATTGAGGAATATTTGAACGCATTATAACGCTTCTAAACAAGCTTCTACCACATAAAAAGAGCCGAAACATATAACTAAATCATTGCTGTTAATCGTGCGCTTTACTTCCTGCAAAGCCAACTGAATTGAATCATGTTTTAAGCATTGTTGTGAGCAATCATCCGTTAAGTAACGGTACAAATCCAATACCGGCAAAGATCGCGCTGATTCTAATGGTGCAATATGCCATTGATCTATAAGACCAATAAACGGTTTAACCACCTCGTTTAATTGCTTATCGGCAAGAATTGAAAAAACAGCATGAACACGCCCCTTAACCTGTTTAGCTTTAATAAATTGTGCAAGCACGCTGGCAGATTCTGCATTGTGGGCCACATCTAAAAAAATATCAGGTGTTGAGCTAATCTTTTGCAACCGGCCCACTAACGACGTTTGCTGAAGACCAAGCTCTATACTGCCCTTGTTAACCGGCACTTCTGTTTGAATACTTGCTAATAAGCTAACAACCGCACTGGCGTTTTGTATTTGATGATCACCCTGTAAAGCCGGTAATGGATAGTAGCCTGCCAGTGAATGCTTGGCTATTAAGCGCCAGCGGTTATGTTCAATCTTAACCTTAAAATCTTTAGCGGCCAGTGTAAGCTGCGTACCTAGACTTTTTGCATAGTCAAGCAAGCTAGAAGGAACCGTTGCATCACCACAAACAGCCACTTGATTAGCCCGAAACACACCGGCTTTTTCTAACGCAATTTGACTACGGTCGTCGCCTAACCAATCAATATGATCAACAGAAATACTGGTGATTAGCACCGCATCTGCATCGATTATATTAACGGCATCTAAACGCCCGCCTAAACCCACTTCAAGAATTTGAATAGCTACTTTTTGATCTTGAAAAATATCTAGCGCAGCCAGTGTACCAAACTCAAAATAGCTTAAGCTGGTGGACTGCCTTGCTTTGTCAATTTTAGCAAAAGAGCGCGTTAGTAAGGCATCCGCTACGGGCTTCCCATTAATTCTAATGCGTTCATTATAATGTTTTAAATGGGGTGTACTGTAAACACCTACTTGATACCCTGCCGCAATAAAAATTGCTTCCAGCATGGCAACGCTAGAGCCTTTACCATTCGTGCCAGCCACTGTAATGGTATAGGTAGAATGAGACGATGGCAGGCTTAATGTTTTATAAACGCTGGCAACTCGTGTTAACCCAAGGTCTATTTCCTTAACATGGCATTGCTCCTGCCATGTTAGCCAATCATCTAGTGAAGATGTCTCCGACAGCCCTGATACCACACCTATGCTTATGGCTGCTCTTCAGTATCGTTTGATACTAATTCAGCAACCGGTATCTCTACACTTTCTAATGCATGATGGCCTGCATGCAATAAAGAAAGGATTTCGGTGATAGTTTTTCGCAATTCTCTGCGGTCAATAATCATGTCTATTGCGCCATGTTCTAGCAAAAACTCACTACGCTGGAATCCTTCGGGTAACTTTTCGCTCACCGTTTGCTCTATCACCCGCTGCCCCGCAAAACCAACCAAGGCATTAGGCTCTGCAATGTGCACATCACCGAGCATTGCTAAACTAGCTGATACGCCGCCCATGGTAGGGTCTGTTAACACAGAGATAAAGGGGATTTTTTTATCCGCTAATTGTGCCAATGCCGCGCTTGTTTTTGCCATTTGAAATAGAGAAAACAAAGACTCTTGCATCCGCGCTCCACCACTGGCAGAAAAACAGACCAATGGAATATTTGATTCTATTGATTGGTTAACCGCACGCACAAATCGCTCACCAACAACCGAACCCATAGAGCCGCCCATAAATGAGAAATCAAACGCTGCGGCCACAAGATCCATTTCAAGCACCTTGCCTTTCATAACGATCAACGCGTCAGTTTCGCCGGTAGCTTTAACAGCAGAAGCATGACGATCTTTATATTTTTTACTGTCTTTAAATTTTAGCGGGTCTAATGATCTAACTTCTTGACCAATTTCTTCTCTACCAACCTCATCTAGAAATGAATCTAACCGAGCTCGCCCACTTAAGCGCTCGTGATGGTCACACTTAGGGCACACATATAAATTGCTTTCTAAATCTGTTTTATAAAGGACGCTTTGGCAATTATTACATTTACACCATAAACCTTCTGGAACAGAGCCTTTTTTCTTGCCACTGAGTTGTATGCCAGACGGTATTAATTTTTCAAACCAGCTCATAAATCACCTAAATTTTATTATTGTGTGACAGCATCCATCGCTGTTCGCATTTCACTTAACAAACTAGAAACCCCTTGTTGGCCTTGGGCTTGATTGTCTAAGTGATCTGTAATGCAGTTTATCAGGGCACTGCCCACAACCACTGCATCGCCTATTTTAGCAATATTCGCAGCAATTTCGGCATTTTTAACGCCAAAACCAATCGCGATTGGTAAAGAGGCATGTTGTTTAATTTCTTTTATTTTTGTTTCAATATCACCCAACTCTAGGTGACCTGCACCTGTTACACCTTTTAGCGACACGTAGTAGATATAACCTTTCGCTACAGCAGATACCTTTTTAATACGGTTTTCATGACTGGTTGGGGATAATAAGAAAATAGGTGCTAAACCATGCCGATCATATGCCTCTATTAAATCGGCACTTTCTTCAGGTGGTATATCAACGGTTAACACACCATCTACACCTGCTTGTGCCGCGGCGCTGGCAAACGTTTCATAACCCATAAATTCAATAGGGTTTAAATAGCCCATTAAAATAACAGGGGTGGTTTGATCGGTTTCTCTAAATGCGCGAACAATTTCTATGACGCCTCGCAAAGACATTCCCTTTGCTAACGCTCTCTCACTGGCGCGTTGAATAACAGGGCCATCCGCCATCGGGTCTGAAAAAGGCACGCCAAGCTCTATAATGCTGGCACCCGCCTTCACCATTTCATGCATGCAATTAAGGGTAAAATCTGCGCTTGGGTCTCCTGCTGTAATAAAGGGAACCAAGGCTTTTTGTTTTGAATCTTTTAATGCTTTAAAGCACTGATCTAAACGACTCATAGCTCAATTCCCTCTAGTTCTGCAATGGTAAAAATGTCTTTATCACCTCGGCCTGATAGGCACACCAAAATGGTTTGATCTTTGCTCATTGTTTTCGCTAACTTTATCGCATAAGCCACTGCATGGCTAGATTCTAATGCGGGGATAATGCCTTCTACTCGTGTTAATTGATGAAAAGCAGCCAACGCTTCATCATCTTTGATATTAACATAGTTAGCACGGCCAATATCCTTCAACCATGCATGCTCAGGGCCAACACCTGGATAATCGAGTCCCGCTGAAATCGAATGTGTTTCAATAATTTCTCCATTTTCATCGGCCATTAAATAGGTTCTGTTTCCATGTAATACACCGGGTTTACCAGCGCATAAAGGAGCCGAGTGTTGCCCAGTTTCCACTCCTAAACCAGCAGCTTCTACACCATAAATGGACACTGTTTCGTCTTCAATAAAAGGGTAAAAAAGCCCAATAGCATTTGAACCACCGCCAACACATGCCACTAGAGCATCAGGCAAGTGCCCTGTTTTAGCCATCATTTGTTCACGAGACTCACGCCCAATAATGGTTTGAAAATCCCTTACCATTGCCGGATACGGATGAGGGCCCGCGACGGTACCAATAATATAATAGGTATTATCTATATTCGTTACCCAATCTCTAAGTGCTTCGTTTAGCGCATCCTTAAGTGTTTGCGAGCCAGATGTAACCGCCACTACTTTTGCTCCGAGCAATTTCATACGGTAGACATTTGGTGACTGGCGCTGTATATCTTCTGCGCCCATATAGATAACACATTCAAGCCCAAGCCTTGCTGCAACGGTTGCAGTTGCAACACCGTGTTGACCCGCACCCGTTTCTGCAATAATCCGCGTTTTACCCATACGTTTTGCGAGTAACGCTTGGCCAATCGTATTATTTATTTTGTGCGCGCCAGTATGATTTAAGTCTTCTCGTTTTAAGTAGATTTGAGCGCCGCCAGTTTCCTTACTTAAACGTTCGGCATGATAAATTGGTGTTGGGCGCCCTACATAATCATGTAAGTCAGCATCCAATTCGGCAAGAAACTCGGGATCGCGCATAAATTTTGTGTATGCCTCATTAAGCTCCTCAATCGACTCCATTAAGGTTTCGCCAACAAACAGGCCACCATAGGGGCCAAAATGACCACGTTCATCGGGTAAATTATAATCTGTTACTACCGCTTGTTTTTTCTTGTCACTCGTTGGCACGTTTTACCTCATGCATAAATTGTTTTATTAATAGGTGATCTTTTACACCTTTACTTTTTTCTACACCACTACTCACATCAACCGCGTACACATCGGTATTTTGAACCGCTGCATAAACGTTTTGAGTATTCAGGCCACCGGCCAAGATAATTGGCAAGTTGCTTTGTTTGGGTAGCAAATCCCAGTTAAACGTTTGCCCGGTACCGCCATATTGCGCGCTATCAAATGCATCGAGTAATAACCCTGATGCTGAATGGTAGGTATTAGTAATATCACCTAACTGGGTTGTATCACGCATTCTAATCGCTTTTAAATAAGGCTTGTTAAAAGATGAACAGAATGCCTCATCTTCATCACCATGAAACTGTAAAAAATCAAGTGAAAGCGTGTTTAAAGCATCTGCAACATAATCATAATCAGAATTAACAAAAAGCCCTACCTTACTGATAAATGGAGGAATTTTACTAATTATCTCATGCGCAGCGTTTATACCTATAAAGCGCGGGCTTTTATTATAAAAAACAAAACCTAAGGCATCAACGCCATAATCGATAGCGGCTAAAGCATCGTCCAGTTGAGTAATTCCACAAATTTTTACGCGTGTTCTTAAAGGCATGTCTGTTTACTGGCTAAGTTTTTTTCTATTGCTTCACTAAATGGCATAAAGGCTTCCAAGTTATTCAGGCCGTATTCTTTGGGATAATACACCCCTTTAAAATACAAGCCATTCGGTAGCGCCGTGGCACCAGCCTGTTTACGGTCTCTTGCTTGCAAAACCTGCTGAGCAAATTCTGGAGGCTTTTCACCGGTTCCAATAGGTAATAAAGTACCCACAATATTGCGCACCATATGATGTAAAAAGGCGTTTGCAATAATATCGATGATGAGTTTATCACCGATACGTTTAATCACAATTGAATGCATATGTTTTACCGGAGAGTTCGCTTGGCAACCTTGCGCTCTGTAAGAGGTAAAATCATGAACCCCCAATAAGTAGTTTGCCCCTTGCTGCATTAATTTCTCATCTAATGGGTTAAAAATCGTGGTGACATGATGTCGCCTTAATGCCGACTTTACCCAACGATTTAAAATTTCGTAACGGTAATAACGTGCCGCAGCAGAAAAGCGCGCATGAAAATATTCAGGCACCTCTTTAATCCAAATAATCCGAATATCATCGGGTAAGTTTGAATTTGTGCCAAGCACCCATTGATGCATTTCTCTGTGTTTATTGGTCTCAAAGTGAACCACTTGCTCAAAAGCATGTACGCCTGCATCTGTTCGCCCTGCACACACAACCGAAACAGGGCTGGTGGCAAGAATAGACAGGGCAGCTTCTACCTTTTCTTGAACCGTCTCTTGGGTATTTTTTTGCCGCTGCCAGCCATGATATTGGCTCCCATCATATTCAACCCCTAGTGCAAGCTTCATAAAGATATAACGGCTAACAAAGACGAGCGTTTCGCATCAGTGTTTTCATATCACGCACGGCTACTTCCAGACCGGTCATAACAGCCCGTGCAATAATGGCGTGGCCAATATTCAGTTCGATTATTTGTTGGATTTTAGCAATAGCCTCCACGTTATGATAATGCAAACCATGCCCAGCATTCACTTGCAGTCCTAGGCTATCGGCATACGCAGCAGCCGTCACAATTCTGCTGTACTCAACGTCTTGTTCAGACTGAGTTTTCGCATCAGCATAACAGCCCGTGTGCAGCTCAAGCATGGTGGCTCCAGCTTCTTTTACCGCGTCAATTTGTTCTTTATCGGGGTCAATGAAGGGGGAAATTAACACTCCCGCAGATGATAAAGATGAACAAGCTTGTTGTAATCGCTTAAAGTTCCCGGAAACATCCAAACCGCCCTCTGTGGTTAATTCTTCCCTCTTCTCTGGCACTAAACAACAGGCGTGCGGTTTTACTTGGCAGGCAATATCAATCATTTCACTGGTAACGGCCAGCTCAAGGTTAAGTCGCGTATGGATGTTTGATGCGATATCAAACACATCGTGATCTTTAATATGCCGCCTATCTTCACGTAAATGAATAGTAATACCATCAGCACCTGCTCGTTCAGCGATAAAAGCAGCATCTAACGGAGAAGGGTACTCGGTACCACGCGCGTTTCTTAACGTCGCCACATGGTCAATATTAACGCCCAGTAGAATAGTATGTTTGTTCATAATAAGAAGGTTAGAAAATTAAATAAATAGATCACGACTTTTTAGCATTTTACCATCCAACTGATGATCAATTAACCTTCTCATCAATCGCTTTGCTTGTTTAAGTTCAGTTTTATCAGTTAACGCATTATTATTAAGGTTAATCAAGGTGCTACCTAAAACAGCATCGGGGTGATGATGAGACTCGAGCCTTGGTCCTTGCCCTGGGTCATAAAAGTAAGATTGATTGGCGTTAATGGGTACATTGTTTTCAATATCGACATCCAGCACTAAACCGTAACCTATCTGTTCAAACAGAATTTTCTCAAACTGTCTAAGGTGCGCTTCTAAATAAGAAACAGATGATAGTTTAATAATAATATCTTCGAATGCTTCAAACAAAACAGGGTGAGGATCATGTTTATGCAGGAAGTTTAATACTAATTCATTCACATAAAACCCACAGTATAAGGAAGCCCCTTGTAATTGTTTTATATTTAAACTTTCATCAACACCCGTTAAGGTTTTAAGGTCATTTTTCCCAACCCATGACAAAGACAATAAGCGAAAAGCTTGTAGTAATGAACCATGTTTTGAGTTTTTAGCTTTCGAGCCCCTAGATAAAATTGAAACGATTCCCTCATGTTTGGTAAAAACTTGATGAATTAGGCTGGTTTCTTTAAAGGCTTGGCTTTTTAGGATAAAGCCGAGTTGCTGTTCAACTCGACTCATTTAATATATTTTTAGTACGCAATCTCATCAACAGTAAATCGAGTTATTCAAGCCCACGATACCCTAAACTGATTAATTCACGCTCATTGTCAGACCAATTCTTTTTAACTTTCACCCAAAGGTTTAAATACACCTTTGTTTCAAGCATTTTCTCTATATCCAATCGGGCTTGAGTGCCAATCTCTTTTAGCCCAACGCCTTTATCACCAATAACAATATTCTTTTGCCCTTCCCTTTCTACCCAAATGACGGCATAAATTCGAGTGATTTTTTCTTCCACTTTGTATTGATCGATACTGATGCTTAAAGAATGGGGTATTTCTTGGCCTAAACGACGTATTAATTTTTCCCGAATAATTTCTGTGACCATAAAGCGTTCAGAACTATCAGTCACCTGATCTTCTGGGAACATTAGTTCACCCTCGGGTAAAAGCTTTAGCAGTAAAGTTTCGAATTCGCCAAGTTGCTTTCCCGTTAGCGCAGAAATAGGAATAATAGACTTAAAATCGTGTTCAAGACTGATCTTTTGAATAAATGGCAGCAGCGCCTCTTTATCGCTAATCTTATCAATTTTATTGATCGCTAAAACAACCGGCGCACCTTCGTTTTGTAGCTTCTCAAGAATAGAGATGTCTATATCATCCCATTGCATATCATCTTTAACCCAAACAATAACATCTACACCCATCAGGCTGGTATCCGCGGTTTTATTCAGGTATTTATTTAGCGCTTTTTTACCACCAAGATGCATGCCTGGCGTATCCACATAAACTACCTGTGAGTCATCGGTCGTTTTGATACCTAAAATTCTATGCCGTGTTGTTTGTGGACGCCTTGAGGTAATGCTTATTTTTTGACCCAATAAGTTATTTAAAAGTGTTGATTTTCCAGCGTTTGGGGCACCTATTAAAGCCACAAAACCACTTTTGAATGTTTTATCAGTCATTAAAGTAAACTCTCTAAGATTTTCGATGCGGCTTTTTGTTCCGCTTTTTTTCGTGAACTGGCCGTTGCGTGAACAGCTTCGCTGAGGCCAGCAACCTCACACTCAACTTTAAACTGCTGGTTATGATCAAGACCGGTGGTGGAAACAACCGTGTACGTCGGTACCGCAACACCGCGTGACTGCAAATACTCTTGTAATTGTGTTTTCGGGTCTTTCGTCGCCGTGTCTAGTGTTAATAATTCAAGCTGCTCCTTGAGTACCATAAGCACCCATGAGCTTGCAGCATCTAAACCTTTGTCTAAATAGATAGCTCCAATGATGGCTTCTACAGCATCGGACAGAATGGATGCACGGTGCTTGCCACCGCTTTTCATTTCGCCTTGCCCAAGCACTAGCTCGTCACTTAATTTTAGATTTTTAGCAATCACAGCTAATGATTCTCTATTAACCAAGTGCGCTCTTAGTCGACTCATCACGCCTTCATCTACTGCTGGAAATCGCTTATAAATCTCATCGGCAACAACAAAGCCCAAAATAGAATCACCTAAAAACTCTAAGCGCTCGTTATTATTTTTGCCAATACTCCGATGTGTTAACGCCTGTTCGAGTAGAGCAAGGTCTTCAAATGTGGCATTTATTTTCTTTTGTAGCCTGCTAGCGTCAAAGCTCAATATCTATTCCTATGTTTATTTAAAGGGGTACGTCAAACTGATCACTAAAGGAGAGGATAATATCGACGTTACCGATATAATCTTTACGCACTTCGTACTCTACTTTCATCGTAATTTCACCAATAGAGCGACTAATCTCGGCATCTTTAGCGTTGATACTAGTAACCTGATTCATATCTAGTTTTTTACCAAATAATCCTCTAATTTTTGACACCGACATATTTTTTAAGCCAGGATCTGTTTCGATAGCTTCCAGTGAGGTTTTAATTGCTAAATGCTCCATATAAACGGGAAAAACTTTCAGCACGCTAAGTGTAATAATTCCAATGAATCCTAGAATTATAATAAGCCCGATAAGGGTAAATCCTTGTTCTTTTGATGACTTCATATTGTGTTCTCCTTTAATAATTATTCCTTAATGTATTGTAGAGCCTAGCCTTTTCCAATCAACACCGTTATTACTGGAATCCCAGTTCATCCAAATCATAAACGCCTTACCCACTATATTCTCTTCAGGGACGGTTCCCCAATAACGACTATCGTTACTATTATCACGGTTATCACCCATCATAAAGTAATGCCCTTCAGGAACGACGACCTCGCCTTCAATAGACGGCCGCTCATTCATAATCAGTATATCGTGCGCTTTAAGCGACAATAACTCACGTTGCAGTAATGAACCAGTCATCTTATCACCTTGCCCTACTCCATCATATAGACCCAGTGGTTCCTGTGATATTCGTTGACCATTAATGTAAACATGTTTATCAAAATAACCCACTGTATCGCCAGGTAAAGCAATGACGCGTTTAATGTAGTCTAACGAAGGATCTTTTGGATAACGAAACACCATGATATCACCTCGTTCAGGCTTCCCAACATCAATAACTTTCGTATTAATAACCGGTAATCGCACACCATAGGAGAACTTATTCACCAAAATGAAATCACCAATTAACAACGTTGGCATCATCGAACTTGAGGGTATTCTGAATGGCTCAAAAATGAATGACCGTAAAACCAAAACCAAAAACAACACCGGAAAAAAAGACTTTGAATACTCAACTAAAACAGGTTCTTTACGATCAATCAAATTCTTTTTTGAACGCTGTAACAACCAATAAACCGCTGATATTACCCCTGTTACAAAGGTCGCAAGAGTGAGTATGGCAGAAAAATCAAAATGCATTAGTCACTCCCTAACTTTAAAACAGCTAAGAAAGCATCTTGAGGAATTTCAACATTACCCACTTGTTTCATACGTTTTTTACCGGCTTTTTGTTTTTCTAATAACTTACGTTTACGTGAAATATCGCCACCATAACATTTTGCGGTCACATTCTTCCTGAGCGCTTTAACAGAAGAACGTGCAATAATTTTGGCACCAATCGCTGCTTGTATAGCAATTTCAAACATTTGACGCGGGATGAGTTCTTTCATCTTATCGACCAGCTCTCGACCTCTATTTTGACTAATCCCTTGATGCACAATCAATGACAAGGCATCCACCCTATCCCCGTTAATAAGGATATCTAATTTAACTAGGGGTTCTGCTTGAAAACGTTTAAATTCATATTCAAACGAAGCATAACCACGGCTGACCGACTTCAAACGATCAAAGAAATCTAACACGACTTCACTCATTGGCATTTCATAACTTAATGATACTTGCTTGCCCATATACTGCATTTTAGTTTGCACGCCACGCTTATCAATACATAAGGTAATAACACTGCCTAAGTATTCCTGCGGAACAAGAATATGAGCTTCGATAATAGGCTCACGGATTTCATTAACGGTTGAAATATCGGGTAACTTTGCTGGGTTATCCACTTCAAGAACCTCACCATTATGCAACAACACTTGGTAAACAACGGTCGGCGCTGTGGTGATAAGGTCAAGATCGTATTCGCGCTCGAGTCGTTCTTGAATGATTTCCATATGCAACATGCCAAGGAAGCCACAGCGAAAACCGAAACCTAGTGCATCGGATGTTTCGGGTTCATAATTTAAAGAGGCATCATTCAGTTTTAATTTATTGAGCGCCTCGCGAAGGTTTTCATAATCATTCGAACTAGATGGAAATAAACCCGCAAAAACACGCGCTTGAACTTTTTTGAAGCCCGGTAATGAGGTTTCTGATGGGTTACTTGCGAATGTTATGGTATCGCCAACCGGTGCACCATAAATATCTTTAATACCCGCCACCATAAAACCAACATCACCCGGATATAGTGCATCAAGCACTTCTCTTTTAGGGGTAAAAACCCCAACTTGATCGACTAAATGTATATCGTTTGATGACATCATTTTGACTTTTTGTTTCTTTTTGATAACCCCGTTAACGACACGAATTAAGGACACCACACCTAAGTAGTTATCAAACCAAGAATCAACAATCAGTGCTTGTAACGGTGCGTCAGGATCGCCTTTTGGAGCAGGGACATGTTTAACTATTTGCTCTAATACACGCTCAACACCTAGCCCTGTTTTAGCACTAATTTGTGGCGCATCTATTGCCTCAATACCTATAATTTCTTCAACTTCTTCAGCAACCCGTTCTGGCTCCGCTGAGGGTAAATCAATTTTATTTAATATGGGTAAAACTTCTAAGCCCAATTCAATAGCTGTATAGCAATTAGCAACACTTTGTGCCTCTACCCCTTGGGCAGCATCAACGACCAGTAGCGCACCCTCACACGCCGCTAAAGAGCGCGACACTTCGTAAGAAAAGTCCACATGACCTGGCGTATCAATAAAGTTAAGTTTATAGGTTTGGCCATCGTCCGCTTTGTAGTGCAGCGTAACGCTTTGCGCTTTAATGGTAATGCCTCGTTCTCGCTCGATATCCATCGAGTCAAGCACTTGCTCCTCCATTTCACGCTCAGTTAACCCACCACACAGGTAAATTAAGCGATCGGCTAAGGTAGATTTCCCATGATCAATATGGGCGATAATAGAAAAATTTCTCGTTAAACTGATGTCAGGCACACTTTTTCTCGTCAATCTTGGTCGAAGACCGTGAATTTGTTAATCGCATTAGAAAGCAATCCAATTAACTTAGCTAAAACGCCGCAAATGCGGCGTTTTGTATTATTGCTGACATTGTACCTACTATTTTTTCAAAGCGAGGAAAATTGGGTTGCCTTGTCGATTAATTAGCACAGAAATAAATTTCCCATCGCCCATTTTTTTGGCCAATTTCTTTAGATGCTCAATATTTTTAACATTTTGCCCATCCATTTGCATAATTACATCACCTGGGCGAATACCTGCTTTTGAGGCTACTCCGTTAGCAACAGATTCAACAACCACCCCATACTCTGGTATTTTTAATTCATTGCGTTGCTCTTTAGTTAAGTTTTTAACAGACATCCCTAGCATCATATTGGCTTTTGACGCTTTTTCTTTCTTTGCAGGGCTTAACTGATCCCCTGGGAGTTTTTCTAAGGTAACCGCTAAAATCTTAGCTTTTTTGTTACGAATAACCTTAACTTGCGCCTTCTTAGAAATATTGGCTGAGCCTACAATGGGTGGTAACGCAGAGGAACGACTAATGTTTTCACCATTAAACGTCACAATCACATCGCCCACTTGAATGCCTGCTTTTTCTGCCGGACTACCGGGTATAACCTGAGCAACCAATGCACCTTGGGGCTTATCCATGTCAAAGGACTCGGCCAATTCACGTGTAACATCTTGGATACGCACACCTAACCAGCCTCGTACAACATGACCGGCATCTTTCAATTGATGGCTGACATTCAAGGCGACATCTATCGGTATGGCAAAAGATAAACCCATAAAACCACCCGAGCGGCTATAGATTTGCGAGTTTATACCGACAACTTCGCCATCTAAATTAAATAAAGGCCCACCTGAATTACCTGGGTTAATAGCCACATCCGTTTGAATGAAAGGGACGTAATTTTCCTTTGGAAGACTTCGACCTTTCGCACTCACAATACCCGCGGTAACAGAACTATCAAAACCAAAGGGTGAACCAATGGCAAACACCCATTCACCAACTTTTAGTGATTTAGATGAACCAAATTTTACCACTGGAAGGTTATCCGCTTCCACCTTCAACAGCGCTACATCCGTGCGCTCATCACTACCAATTAACTCGGCTTTTAACTCTCTTCGATCTTGTAGGCGAACAAAAATTTCATCAGCATTTTTTATAACATGATGATTGGTTAGTAAAAAACCATCTTCTGAAATGATAAAACCAGAGCCTAACGAACGAGTCTCCTGTTGCCTTGGCATTTGCCCTTGGCGTCCAAAAAAGTGCTTTAGTAAATCACCATAGGCTTGATTGTCTGGAAACTCGAAGCCCTCAGGCAATACGCTGTGTTGCTGATTTTTTTGAGTAGTACTGATATTAACGACCGCACGACTGTTTTTTTCAACTAACTCGGTGAAGTCAGGCAAGTTACTTGCCTGAACCTGACCAAATGCAAGTAATAATAGTAAAGTAATAATATATCGACGAAAGCTCATATACATAACAAAGTCCTTATTAAAACGATTTAAAACAAAATGGGGATTCTTAAAGTTTTTTCAAGATAACCGGGTTGATTGTTTGCGGTTTTAGATAGTGTTGAATGAGGTATTTAATCAGATAATAACAAGCAACAAAGCCAGTAATAGCCAGAAAAATAGTTAATAATTCTCCCTCTAATTCCAACTGTGGGCCTAGGTATTGCCCTAATAAAGCAAATAGAAACAGCGCACATAAGGGTACAAAGTAGATCAGCGCTGTTAGCCCAATAAATATACTCTCTCCAATACCTATCAGCACGTGATCGCCTTTTTCAAGCGGCATTTCCGAATACATTTTTAATTCGATTTCTTTAGCACCAAAAAATTTTGAGAGTATCGAGGTTGAACATGAAGCCGCCTCATTACATTGATGACAACTCGAACTTTGCGTCGTTAACACACTCACCCAGTGTTGCTGAACCGATTTTACGATAGCTTGTTCTTCAATCATCTCTGCTCTCAAACATTATGTTAAACCTACTGCTTTATACATTGCCTCATGTATCCATTCTTTGACATTTAAATCACTTACATTCGTTCTGACTTATATGCAGCAAAGGGTTTCTAACAACGGCTCTTATATAGCCCAAACTTTGCGCTAATAACCTTCGGGGAAATTCGCTGTATTCGCTTTTGATCCGCGAAAACTTAATGAGAAACTACCGTTCAAAGGTAGCTAATCGAGCGGGTGGCCTACGAATAGTCTCTACTAGCTCTTCATCTAAAGGCTCTTCACGCACAAATACTTCAATCGGCTCTTTCTGAATAGCCACGGTAAGCCCAGCATTAGTTGACTCAGTTGAAAACACATTAATATCTGCAATAACGATTGTAAAAATAGCGACAGAGGCTGCTAAAGCTACCCCTATATATCCTTTATTAGAAGATTTCTTTTGCGCCGGCTCAAAAATGGTCGGTTCATCAAGCAACGCCGTTTGAACATTGAGTAAAAAAGACTCTTTTTGAACACTAGCATCATTGTTTAGAGCTCCTCTAATAAGCGCATAGCGATCAAACTGACAAGCCAATACCTCATCACGCTCAATACATTCTAATAAGACTTCTGTTTCGGATGTCTCTAACTCACTATCCAATAACGATGAGATTTGCTCTTTATAAATATCGTTCATCCCTGTTCCTATATCTTATTGAGTTTAATCAAGTAATGGTTTTAGAATTTTATCTACCGCTTCACGTGCTCTGAAGATACGTGAGCGTACAGTACCTACTGGGCAATTCATTTTATTTGCAATCTCTTCGTAACTCATGCCATCTAGCTCTCTATATCTAATTGCTCTTTTCAATTCGTCAGGTAAGTGTTCAATCGCCTGCTGAATTGTCTCTCTAATTTCTTCACTTAACAGCAAATGTTCAGGTGTATCACCCTCTTTCAGTTTAAATGCATCCTCAAAATTCTCTGCATCATTAACATCCACTTCATAATTAGATGACCGTCGTGCCCTGGAAACAAGATAATTCTTTGCAGTATTAACTGCTATACGATAAAGCCACGTATAAAAGGCACTTTCACCTCTAAAATTAGGTAATGCTTTATAGGTTTTAATAAATACCTCTTGAGCAACATCTTGCGCATCACTTGCATCACGTACGTATCTACCGACCAATTGAATGACTCGCTGCTGATATTTAATGACTATTTTATCAAACGCTTTCTTATCACCCTTTTTAACCTGCGCTATTAATAGCTGGTCATCTTGATCAGACATATCTGCACCTCATAGCCCGATCCAATAACACTAACACCTGCCTTAAAGACAATGAGATCAACGAGTAGTTCAATTGTTGAAAAGAAAAAATCAATTTTTTAATAAATCCGTGTAAAGTAACAAAGTTTTTCTATTATGGCCTTTTAGAGCCAGTCTAATCAAATAAATTAACATGTCAGATAACACGTTCTCATATGACGTCATTATAATTGGTAGTGGTGCTGCAGGACTTGGGCTAGCGCTCTCCCTCCCCAGTCATATTCAAATTGCAATCCTTTCGAAATTAAACATGTCCGAAGGCAGCACCTATTATGCTCAAGGTGGCATCTCTGCTGTTTTAGATGATGCTGATTCACTTGAATCACACAGAATTGATACCACTAAAGCAGGCGCCGGCTTATGTCATGACGACATTGTTGAGTTGGTTGTTTCGAACGGCAAAGCAAGCATTGACTGGTTGATGGCTAACAATGTGGAGTTTTCTACCCGTAAAAACGAACGCTCAAATAACGAACTTCACTTAACAAAAGAAGGTGGCCATTCCTATCGCCGAGTCGTACACGCAAATGATTCAACTGGCAAAGCCGTCCAAGTGGCTCTCAATGAGCAAGTCCTAAATCGCGCTAATATAAAGATATTTGAACACCATAATGTGATTGACTTAGTGACCCGTAAGGATGAAAAAACAGGCAAAAAAAGAGTCACCGGCTGCTATGTCTTAGACACAAAAAAAGATGCTGTCTTTAGTATGAAAAGCCCTTGTGTGACACTGGCTACTGGTGGTGCCAGTAAGGTCTACCTATACACTAGCAACCCTGATGTTTCCACAGGAGATGGCATTGCAATGGCCTGGCGTGCTGGCTGCCGCGTAGCCAATATGGAGTTTATGCAATTCCACCCAACCTGTTTATTTCACCCCGAAGCGAAGTCTTTCTTGATCAGCGAAGCGGTCCGAGGAGAAGGTGGCTTATTGTTACTGCCTGATGGAACGCGCTTTATGCCTAACTTCGATAAACGCGCAGAACTAGCGCCACGCGACATTGTGGCCCGGGCAATCGACCATGAAATGAAACGTTTAGGCATCCCTTCCGTATTTTTAGATATTAGTCACCGTACAGCAAAATTTACAAAATCGCATTTTCCAATGCTATATGAAAGGTGCC
>Ga0209345_10001832_pt1 | contig 24631 bp, 24 predicted proteins | sample Cruoilmetagenom7_FD_187294 | JGI IMG/M metagenome (GOLD analysis project Ga0209345, IMG submission 187294) | Oil polluted marine microbial communities from Coal Oil Point, Santa Barbara, California, USA - Sample 7 (SPAdes) (version 2) | ecosystem: Environmental > Aquatic > Marine > Oil seeps ...
GATCTGACTCGGGGTCGATGCCGACCATCCAGACCGGCTCGATCCACTCGGAGCGCTGCATTTTCATCAGCAGGTCGGTGCCGATGTTACCGGGGCCAATGATGACCGCTTTGAGTTTTTTGCTCATGTTTCGTATTCCTGTAATCAACGGGACCGATCAGATGAAACGGACAGACGCACTGCCGATGCCACCGATGCTGACACTCATGAAATCACCGGCCTTGACCGGCTCCAGCGGCACCAGAGAGCCGGACAGAATCACTTCACCGGCTTTCAGCGGGATACCGAACTGCCCCAGCGTGTTGGCCAGCCAGGTCACGCAGTTCACAGGGCTGCCCAATGCTGCAGCACCGGCACCGGTGCTGATGATGGAGCCGTTCTTCTCAACCACCATGCCGCAGGTTGCCAGATCGACCTTGCGCGGATCAACCGCACGGTCACCCAGTACAAACAGACCACAGGAAGCGTTGTCCGCCACGGTGTCCTGAATCTTGATCTCCCAGTTCTCGACACGGGAGTCCACCACTTCAAAGCAGGGAATAACGCAGTCGGTCGCTGCCAGTACATCAGCGTTGGTGATGCCAGGGCCCATCAGGTCCTTTTTCAGGATGAAAGCGATCTCACCTTCAGCCTTGGGTTGCATCAGACGCTCGGAGATCGGCATCTCTTCGCCCTGGCTGAACGCCATAGAGTCGGTCAGGTAACCGAAGTCCGGCTGGCCAACCTTGAGCATGTTCTGCACCGCCTTGGAGGTCAGACCGATCTTCTTGCCAATCACTCGCTCACCGGCTTCGATGCGGCGTTCCAGCATGCGCAGGGAAATGTGGTAGGCGTCATCAATGGTGATATCGCTGAAGCGTTCGGTCAGCGGGCGCACCGGCTTGCGGTCGACCATTGCCTGGTAAAGCTCGTCGCCGCAGGCTTGAATCTGTTGCTTATCCATTGTCTATCCCTTACAGCTTGATGCAGATGTTTTTGGTTTCGGTATAGAACTCCAATCCGTGTACGCCGCCTTCACGACCAATACCGGACTGCTTGGCACCACCGAAGGAGGTACGCAGGTCACGCAGGAACCAGGAGTTGACCCAGGCCAGACCCACTTCCATCTGCTCGGCTACACGTACGGCACGGGCAGAGTTTTCAGTCCAGATGGCGCATGCCAGTCCGTACTCGGTGTCGTTGGCCAGCTCGATCGCTTCCTCTTCCGTATCGAAGGGACGGATATGGCAGCAAGGGCCAAAGATCTCTTCACGCACCACGCGGGCATCATCAGACAGGCCGGTCCAGATGGTCGGCTCGATCCATGCACCACCGTTCAGCTCTTCACCCATATCAGGGATCCCACCACCGATTTCGACGGTTGCACCCTCTTCACGGGCCAGATCGTAGTAGTACTTGACCTTGTCACGGTGCTCCAGACTGACCAGCGGGCCGAAGTTGGCCGCCGCATCTTCCGGACGGCCCAGCTTCAGCTTGGCCACCTCTTCCTTCATGCGCGCAAGGAATTTGTCGAAAATGGGTCGTTCAACGTAGACACGCTCGGTACCCAGGCAGACCTGACCACAGTTGACAAAAGCCGAGCGCATGGTGCCCTCAACCGCTTTCTCAATATCGCAGTCTGCAAACACCAGGCCGGGGTTCTTGCCGCCACACTCCATGGAGATGTTGCGCAGGCCAACGGAAGCGGCACGCATGATCGCCTCGCCGGTACGGGTTTCACCGGTGAAGGTGATCGCATTAACCAGCGGATGTGTGGTCAGGAACTCACCGGCCGAGTTGGGGCCGAAACCGTGCACCACGTTGAACACACCCGGCGGCACTCCGCACTCATTCATCACTTCACCCAGCAGGGTGGTAGTGGCCGGCGTTTCTTCAGACGGCTTGACCACAACAGTGTTACCACAGGCCAGTGCCGGACCAACCTTGAAGGTCATCAACAGCAGCGGCAGGTTCCACGGAGAGATAACCGCGATGACGCCCTTGGGTGTACGATGACCCACGTTCAGTGCGCCCTGCCCATCCGGTGTATCCATGCGGAACGCTTCAGTAGGATGGTTGGCAAGGGTTTCGGAGAAGGCCTTGAAGTTGGCCGCACCACGCGGAATGTCGATGTGGCTGGCGATGGAACGCGGCTTGCCGGTATCGAGACACTCGGCTGCGAGAAACTCTTCAAAGCGCTCGTTGATACGATCCGCAACCTTGTTAAGCAGCGTGGTACGCTGAGCCTGAGTCAGCTTGCCCCAGGGGCCTTTCAGCGCAGCCTTGGCGGCACGCACTGCCGTATCGACTTCCGCCTCACCGGCTTCGTGGACCATACCGATCAGGCTGTTATCCACCGGGCAACGGTTCTCGAAGGTCTTGCCGCTGGCTGAGGCGACATACTCACCGTTGATAAAGTGTTTGAACTCTTTCATGGCTCACCTTATTTGTTACGACCGGGTTGATCAGGTCGCGGACTTTTATGGTCGGATTACACAGTCACTGCCTGTACTGAAGGCGGTGCATTAGAGTGAAATCCAGTATAGCGTTGCAAAAACGGGATAGAAGGCGCAAAAACGGGGGTTGGTGATTCCAGTTTCGGGAACTAGGGCCATACATGGAATAGTGACTGGTAACGCTCCTCTTACTCGAACGGACAACCTCCGGTCTCATCATTCTGACCGTACTTCTAAAAAATAACCCGGGGAAGGGGACCCGGGTTACTCTACACTCTTTTCTGATCAGTAATCAGAACTTGTACATAGCCATCAGCTCCAGCTGTTGACCCGCAGGACGAGTCCCGTGGGTAGCCAGATTCTGGTCTCGCCATTCGATACCGAAATCGAGCCCCGGCAGGTAGTTGTACACCAGATTGATGTGACCAATTTTCAATGTATCCTCGGCTCCAACCGGCGTTTCATCAGCTTCAATCTGAGCGTAGCGAATTGCACCCGTCAGTTTGTCATTGAACTTGTGTGATATGCCCGCAACGATACCGGTTGTTTTAATCAACTCACCAGCAGCATTCGCATCAACTGCAGGTCTCAGCGTCGGATGCCAGGCACCGCCGTAACCGAACCCGGAATAAACCCCCTGCCCTTCACCGTGATAGCCGTTCAAGTGCAGTGTGGTTGCGCCAAGTGAATATTTGCCCGCGTAGATGAGAGCAGCGCCAAACTCCGAGTCATTGCCACTGTTGGTCGTATTACTTTTGGCGATATCCCGCCCAGCCAGGGCAATACTTGCAGCGTGACCGCCTTCAAATTTTTTCGCATAGTTGATGACGAAGTCAGGATAGTCCGCATCGTCATTAATGGGGTCCTGTAACGTAAAGCGTACATCACCCATCTGGTAATGCATGACCATATCCGGTCGAACAACACCACCATTACCACCGGCATTGCCCTTGCCGGCATTGAAGAAATCAAGATGTGGAACATCATAGGGAACCGAAGCCCAGAACTGACCGCTCCAGGTTTGTCCCACTGTCAGGTTATCAACCTTGATAAAGGCATGACGCAGGCGCCAGTCATAGGTTGACCCCGTGGCATCGCCACCATAGAAGTCTCCTTCAACAAAGCCCATCAAAGAATGACCTTCGATATTACGCTTTGCAGTGAAGTTGAGACGTGACTGACGGGCAGTGCCATCGAACTCGCTGTCACCGTTGTCTGCATCGGTAAAACGGGCTTCGGCCTTTACATATCCACCAATACTGAACGAAGTGCCATTGAATTCACCCAACTCAAGTGCATGAGTTTGGGTTGCAATGCCTGCCGTCATTAAGGCCAGTGTAAGTTTTTTTCTGAGTAACATTAATCCATCCTTATTTATTATTATCTTTTTAGTTTTAGGGCAGTTAATGAAACAGAATCGAGCCAACAAAAACTATCCACTTCCCTGTCAAATATATCCAAATACTGAAAGCAAAAAATTTAACCTGTGCATTTATCAAGAATCGGCCATTGCCTCTCTTTGTTGTTGCCGTGTTTTCAACAACGCGTTCAGCGCATATACGGCTGACCCAAGCACCACACCCCAAAACGCCGAGCCGATACCCAGGATGCTGATACCCGATGCGGTCGCCATGAAGGTGATCAGCGAGGCATCCAGATGCGCCTTGTCTTCCAGTGCGGCGCTGAGGCTATTGCTGATAGCGCCGAGCAGCGCCAGCCCCGCGATGATCGCGATCATTTCGCTGGGAAAGCTGGTAAAGAACAGCACGATGCTGCCGGCCAGAATGCCGCCGATGAGGTAGAACACGCCATTGGCTACCCCTGCCCAGTAACGCTTGTCCGGATTTTCATGCGCATCGGGACTGGTACAGATCGAGGCGGTGATGGCGGCAATCACCGTGGTAATGCCACCGAAGAACGCGGTCGGTATCGACACCAGTGACAGCACCGACACGATCGGCCTGGACGCGAAGCTATAGCCCGAGGCCTTGAGGATGGTAAAGCCCGGCAGAAACTGTCCCGTCAAGCTTACAATCACCAGCGGCAGCGCCAGCCCCAGCGTAGAACTCCAGCTCCATTCGGGCATGATCAATATCGGGCTGGCCAATCGCCATTCCAGCTGGCTCAGGTTCGCATCCAGCGCGGTAACGGAGAGCACCACACCCAGCACCACCATCAGCACCAGAAAATAGGCGCGACTGACGAACTTGAACAGTACAAAGCCGAGGATCATCACACTGGTCACCAGCGGCACCGAGTCCAGCGCCCGAAAGGCACCCAGGCCAAAGTCGAACAAAATACCTGCCATCATGGCGGCGGCGACCCCTTTCGGGATCATCTGTACTACCTTGTCGAACAGGCCGGTGATACCAATCAGGAAGATGATGACCGCTGCCGTGATATAGGCCGCCACCGCCTCGTTGATCGACAGTTGCGGAAACAGTGTTACCAGCAACACCGTGCCCGGTGCCGACCAGGCGGTGATCACCGGAATTTTAAACCACAGGCTGAGCACAATCCCGGTCACCGCCGCGCCGATGGAGATCGCCCAGACCCATGAGGTCATCATCTCCACCGAGATGCCTGCATTCTGTGCCGCCTGAAAAAAGATCGCCAGCGGTCCCGAATAGGACACCAGCACGGCCATAAGGCCGGCGATGATGGTTGAGACGGAGAGATCCTTCAGCATCACTCATTCCCCCTCTCGATGACGGCGACCGCTTTCACCTCCAGGAAATAGCCCGGCGCACCGCACAGGGAGGCAGCGCCGATGGCGGTCCAGGCCGGATAGCAGTTACTCATGTAGCGGTTGCGTACCTGCATGTAGAGCGGCAGATCGCGCATGTCGGTGTGGTAGCTGGTGACCTCTACCACATCCTCGAAACGGGCGCCTGCCGCTTCGAGCACCCGCTGCATGTTCTCGAATACCTGCACAAACTGGGCTTCCTTTTCAGTGACCAGTTCACGCTGATCGTTGCGACCGATCTGACCGGCGATATAGAGGGTGTCATTCACCAACACCGCCGGGGCGTAGCCGATCTCGTCACGGATGAATTCCATTCCTTCAGGCACGATTATTGTTTTTGTTGCCATCATGTTTCTCCTCGGCATAAAACGGAAAAGCAGGGCCGGAGCCCTGCTTGGTTTGGATAAAAGGGTCAGCCCTGATCGCCACCGCCCACCGGCAATATGGTACCGGTGATGTAGGAGGCCTCGTCCGAGGCCAGAAAGAGTATGGCATTGGCCTGCTCTTCCGGGACGCTGTAGCGTTTCATGAAGGTAGAGTCGATGGTCTGGTCGACAATCGTCTGATACCAGTCCTTCTCCTGCTGATTCATGGTGTCGTTATTGCGCGGAATGCGTCGCTCGCCCACATCGGTTCCGCCCGGCGCCACCGCATTGACTCGGATGCCGTGCTTGGCATTCTCAAACGCCATGCAAACGGTCATCGCATTCACACCGCCCTTGGCCGCAGCGTAGGGCACACGGTTAAGGCCTCGGGTTGCGATGGACGATACGTTGACGATCGCCCCGCTCTGCTGCTTCTGCATCTGCGCCAGCACGGCGTGACAGCACCAGAGGGTCGGGAACAGAGAACGACGAATCTCCGCCTCGATCTGTTCCTCTTCGTAGGCTTCATAGGGTTTGGCCCAGATGGTACCGCCCACGTTGTTGACCAGAATATCGATGCGACCAAAATGGCTCACAGCCGCATCCATGGCACTGCAGGCGCCGGCATACTGTTCCAGATCTGCATTGATGATCTGCACGGCTGCAGCACCTGCCGCCAGTGCCTCTTCGGCCACTTCCTTAACAATTTCGGAGCGATCCACCAGCAGCAGACTGGCTTTCTCGGCGGCCATCTGCAGGGCAACGGCACGGCCGATCCCCTGTGCTGCTCCCGTAACCACCACTACCTTGTTTTCAAAACGTTCAGCTCGCATGGCGCTCCCCTTACTTGCTCGCAGCAAACTTTTCATAGTAGAAGCTGGCCGGCTGAATGCCCTTTTCCTGCATGTAGCTGTTGACCGCTTCAACCATCGGCGGCGGGCCACAGAGATAGATATCCACATCGCCGTCATTGATATACTCAGGATGCATATGGTGGGTAACATAACCCTTCTGCGGCCAGCTGCTGGTTTCAGAAGCCACGCAGGCGCTGAAACTGAAGTTGTCAATCACACCGGCAAAAGTCTTGAGTTTGTCCAGCTCAACCAGGTCAACGTCATGGGTAACGCCGTAAATCAGGTGGATCGGGTGTGCACTGCCGTTCTGTTGAATCTTCTCCAGCATCGCCAGGAAGGGCGCCAGACCGGTACCACCGGCCAGCATTAACACCGGACGCTTGATATCTCGCAGGTAAAAACTGCCGAAGGGCCCCCGCAGCGTGATACTGTCACCCACCCTGGCCTTTTGAGCCATGTAGGTACTCATTAGCCCTTCGGGCACCATACGGATCAGAAAGGACACCGACTCGTCAGCTTGGTTGACCATGGAACTGAAGGAGTAGGCACGGGACTGGTCGGTACCCGGCACCTGTACGTTGACGTACTGCCCCGGCAGAAAGTGCATGGCGCGCACCTGATCACCGGCGACGGTGAATGACAGGGTCGAATCAGACAGACGATTGATATCGGTCAGTTTGGCATGCACATCCGCCTGCTGGCTGCGCACGCACACTTCGGATGATGCCGGTACGGTAACCACACAGTCTGATTCCGGAACCATGCGGCAGGTCAGCACATACTGCTGTTCCGCTTCCTGATCGGACAGCGCATCCTCGATATAACCATCCATCTCATAGCGGCCCGACTCGCAGTGACATTTACAGGTACCACAGGCACCGTCGCGGCAATCAAGCGGAATATTGAGCCCAGAACGATAGGCCGCATCGGCCACCGTTTCCATCGGCAAGGTTGTAATGAAGCGGGTGACACCGTCTTCAAAGTTGAGCGCTACTTTATACATTGTGTGCTACCTCGGTCCCCTTCAGGGGTGCCAAAGACACCCCGAGGGACACTTGTTATGTTGGGCCGGGATCAGAGGTGATAGATATCCACAACGTGGTGGATATAGTCGTTCTTCAGCACGACCTTCTTGCGCTTGATCTTCAACTTGCCGTCTTCGCCACGGATCAGGGTGATGAACGCGGTACCGAAATAGGTATCCACGGTGTTGTAGCGCACGCTGTTGGTCATCCAGCTGTAGCGCACTTCTGCATCATTGGCCGATGCCGCAAACACTTCCAGGTTGCTCAGCATGTGCTGGGTGCGCGGCTCGGGCAGCGAACTGGCGCTGGAGCGGTCGGTACGAATGCGGAACACACGGTCTTCCAGACCATCACGACGGGCGTAGTAGATCAGGGAGATCTCGGACTGCGGGTCCTCGGTCAGCTCACCATCCACATCCCAGCTCGGCACCCAGAACTCGGCGCCCCTGTCGTAATGCTCCAGCCAATTGTCATAGTCCTTGTCATCCAGCGCACGCTGTTCAGAATGCAGGAAATCACGAATTTCGTCGTAGCTGATAGTCATGGCTTACTCCCCCTTTTCCTTGCGTGCCGCTTCGGCCAGCACTTTCTGCCAGTAGTGATGCTGAACGATGTAGAGACCTTCGTCCTCGACCTTCTCGCCGCTCATCACCGGATGCACATCGATCTTCTTCGCATCTTCATCCTGACCGTCGATCCAGTGTTCGGCACCGCGGCACATGTCGTTCCAGGGCAGGTTCATGCCCTTGAAGCCTTCCTGACAGGCGCGGAACTCTTCCAGATCATCCGGGGTTGCCATGCCTGAAGCGTTGAAGAAGTCTTCGTACTGACGGATACGGTGGGCACGCGCTTCTGCACTTTCACCCTTGGGCGCGATGCAGTAGATGGTGACTTCGGTTTTGTCGACGGAGATCGGACGGAAGTGACGGATCTGCGAGCTGAACTGGTCCATCAGGAACACGTTCGGGTACAGGCAGAGATTGCGCAGGTTGCCGATCATCCAGTCGGCACGGTCAGCACCGAACTTCTCCACCAGCTCGTCACGACGCTCGTACAGCGGGCGGTCCTGCGGGTTGGGCCAGTTCATCCACAGCAGAATGTGGCCATGTTCGAAGGCGTAGAAACCGCCCTTCTGCTTGTTCCAGGTGGAGGCATCCATAGCCTTGACGTCATCGGCGGACATGCCGGCCTTGCGGCGAGCCGTGGTGGCGACGTAGTTCCAGTGAGTGGCGGAGACGTGGTAGCCGTCGGCACCGTTTTCGGCCTGCAGCTTCCAGTTTCCGTCATAGACATAGGTGGAAGAGCCGCGCACCACTTCCAGACCTTCCGGTGACTGATCGACGATCATATCGACGATCTTGGCGGCTGCGCCCAGATGCTCGGTCAGCGGTTTAACGTCATCGTTCAGTGAGCCGAACAGGAAGCCGCGGTAGTTTTCCATGCGGACCTTTTTCAGGTCGTGGGAGCCTTCACAGTTAAAGGAATCCGGATAGCCTGCATCGTTGGGGTCCTTGACCTTGACCAGCTTGCCGGAGTTGTTGAAGCTCCAGCCGTGGAACGGGCAGGTGAAAACGGCCTTGTTGTCCTTTTTCTTGCGGCAGAGCACAGCGCCACGGTGGCTGCAGGCGTTGATGAAGCAGTTCAGCTCGCCATCCTTGTTGCGGGTGATGACAATGGGCTGACGACCGATGTAACCGGTAAAGTAGTCATTCGGGTTGGCGACCTGGCTTTCATGGGCCAGATAGATCCAGTTGCCTTCGAAGATGTGCTTCATCTCGAGCTCGAACAGCTCAGGATCGGTGAACATGTCGCGACGACCGCGATACAGGCCGTTTTCTTTATCGACCTCCATCATGCCGCCCACTTTTGCTATCAGATTGTCTTGCATGGCGATGCCCTCCTTATTGTTTGTCTCAGATTAGAGGGCGGTGCCAGTGGTCACTATCCAGCCAGTGCCATTCTTTATCCCATATTTGCAGAGGGTGTATTTTGAACTGGACCTGTAGTTCAAAAACAAAAAACGCCGTCACAGGGACGGCGCAAAAGGTTTGGTCACAGGGGAGCCGTGACCGGTGCAGCACAACAACAGAATCAGGTCAGCACAGTCAGGAAACGTTCGTTCAACTGACGGTCATGGTAGAAGATCGCCTTGCCCAGCTCGGTCGCGTCCCAGGTCACCGGCTCGTGGTCCGGGTAGTGGTAGTCGCCACCGGCGAACACTTCATTACGGTTGCCGGACGGGTCAAAGAAATAGATGGTCTGGCCGTGGGTCAGGCCGTGGCGAGTCGGGCCGATATCGATGGAGGTATCGGTCATGGAGATCAGATCCGCCGCCTTGAGCACGTCGTTCCACGTCTCCAGGAAGAAGGAGGCATGGTGGAACTTGCCCGGCTCCGGGTGATCGATGAACGCCACATCATGCGCCTTCATGCTGGCGGTCAGGAACTGGGCGACACGCTTGCCGTCCGGTGTCATCACCTGCTCGGCCAGATCAAAGCCGAGTACGTCGCGGAACAGATCCAGCGTGCGATCCAGGTTCGGACCATAGAGCAGGCAGTGGTCGAAGCGGGTCGCCTGCATGCCCTTGAGGCCGCGCGGCCAGGCTTCCGGGTTGTGGTTGCCCACGCCCCATTTGCCGGTCTGTTCCTTGGTCGCAAAGAGTTCAAAGGCGTGACCGGTGGGAGCGACAAAGCGTACGCGACGGCGGCAGCTTTTCAACTCACCCGCAGAGATGTCTTCCACTTCGCAGCCAAATTCGATCAACTCACTCCGCAGCTGGTCCAGCACTTCTTCGCTCAGGCACTTGAAGCCCATGAAGTCCATGCCGGCTTCGTCCGCTTCGCGCAGCACCACCGAGAACTTGTCCACTTCGGTCCAGCCCTTGAGATAGACACGGCCCTGATCGTCACGGTCCATTTCGATCAGACCGAGCAGGTCTACGTAGTGCTTGACGGCTTCATCCATATCCAGCACGCGAATCTGTACGTGCCCGGGACGCATTACACCTTTTTTCATAGCCACCTCTTGTTATGACAACCCTTGGCCGCTGCCGGCCCGATTACAACTGAGATCGACTATTACAGGCCTTGGCAGCGGGTTAAATCCGATGGGTGCAAGCTTTATCCGCACACTGCACACCGCAACGTCACTGCAGCGGGGTTGCAGTTTTTGGACACAGGTCTGCATCAAGCGGCTATTGATGCAGGTCAGGGTTCTTTCTAATCAGCAGACCATAAAAATAACGCACTCCCTGAGAGGTTTTATATGTTCAAGACCAACACTCTGCGTACTGCTGTCGCTGCCAGCCTGGCAACCCTGACCCTGAGCACACCGGTGCTGGCCTCGGATGAGCCGGTCAAGGTGGGCATCATGCTGCCCTTCAGCGGTGTGTATGCCGCGCTGGGCGATGCTACCCGTAACGGTCTGAAAATGGCGTTGCAGGAAAAGTCCTCCGAACTGCACGGTCGCAAGATTGAATTCATCGAGATCGACACCGAGGCACGCCCCGAACGTGCGCCTGAAATCGCGTCCTCGCTGCTGGACCGCAGCAAGGCCGACTTCATCATCGGTCCGGTACATTCAGGTGTTGCCATGGGCATGCTGAAGGTGCTGCGCGGCAAGGATACCGTGATGATCGTGCCGAACGCCGGTGCAGGCCCCGTGACCGGGCCTCTGTGTGCACCCAACGTGTTCCGCACCTCCTTCTCCTCCTGGCAGCCGTCCTACCCCATGGGCAAGGTGGCACTCGACAAGGGCTACAAGAATGTTGTGACCATGAGCTGGAACTACGGCATGGGTCGCGAGAGTCTGGATGCGTTTGAAGAATCCTTCACGGCCGGTGGCGGCAAGATCGTCAAGCAGATGCTGGTCCCCTTCCCGCAAACCGAATTCCAGTCCTACCTGTCGGAAATCGCATCGCTCAAGCCTGACGCCGTGTTCGTATTCTTCGCCGGTGGTGGCGCGGTCAAATTCGTCAAGGATTACGATGCACTGGGCCTGAAAGGCAAGATCCCGCTGTTGGGTTCCGGCTTCCTGACCGAGGGTACCATTGAAGCCCAGGGCGCTGCCGCCGAGGGCGTGATGACCACACTGCATTACGCCGACACGCTGGACAATGAACTCAACAACCGCTTCCGCACCTCCTACAAGGAGCAGTTCGGCAAGCCGTCTGACCTTTACGCGGTGCAGGGCTATGACACCGGTCTGCTGATCGCCAATGCGCTGAACCAGCTCAAGGGCGACATTTCAGACCGCGATGCCCTGATCAATACCATGGCCAATACCACGATCAACAGCCCACGTGGCGACTTCACCTTCTCCAAGGCTCACAACCCGGTGCAGAACATCTATCTGCGTACGGTCGAGAACGGCGAAAACAAGGTGATCGAGATTGCGTCCCCGATGCTGGAAGACCCGGCACGTGGCTGCAAGCTCTAAGCCTGCAATACCGGGCGGGGCCTGCTCCCGCCCGGTCGTATTAACCTGACTGATCATTCCGGGTTCTGCTATGACCACCTCTCTGTTTTTTGTGCAGCTGATCAACGGCCTGCAGTATGGGCTGCTGCTGTTTCTGATCGCTTCCGGCCTGACGCTGGTGTTTGGCGTTATGGGCATCCTCAATCTGGCGCACGGCTCCATGTTCATGGTCGGCGCCTATCTTGCCTGGTATTTCTTTGAACATACCGGCAGCTTTGGTATCAGTGCGCTGATTTCTGCCGCGATTGCCCTGCTGATCGGCATCGCCATGGAGCGCGGGCTGATACGCCACCTTTACCGGCGCAACCACTTGGATCAGGTGTTGCTCACCATCGGTATGATCTTTGTCTTCAACGCACTGCAAAGCCTGCTCTGGGGCAACGACCCGCTGGGCGTGCCGGTACCGCAGGCACTTTCAGGCGCAATACCTCTGAATGATGTACTGGAATATCCAATCTACCGCATCTTTGTAGCCCTGCTCTGTATCGCCATCGCCTTTGTCATGTACTACATGATCAACAAGACCCGTCTGGGCATGCTGATCCGCGCCGGCGAATCCAACCGTGAGATGGTGGAGTGTCTGGGCATCGATATCCGTCGCCTCTACACCATTGTATTTGCTATCGGTGTAATGCTCGCCGCCATTGCCGGCGTGGCGTCTGCACCCATGTCCTCCATCATGCCCGGCATGGGTGAGCATGTGCTGATCACCTGTTTTGTGGTGGTGGTCATTGGTGGCATGGGGTCTATCAAGGGCGCCTTTGTTGCGGCCCTTCTGGTGGGGCTGGTGGATACCTTTTCGTCCGTTTTGGTACCCCAAATCTCGAGCATGATGATCTACATCCTGATGGCATTCATCCTGCTGATCAAGCCGCAAGGCTTGTTCTCTTCCTGATCCGGAGTCTGTGTCATGTTGTTCAATAAACGTACCGAACGCATCTTCATCTGGGTGTTCTTTCCGCTTGCTCTGTTGCTGCCGCTGTTTCTGGAACAGAACACCTTCTACGTCAGCAAGCTGACCAGCATCATGATCTTTGCCCTGTTCGTGATGTCGCTGGACTATCTGGTGGGTCGCTGCGGCCTGATCACTCTGGGCCATGCCATGTTCTACGGTCTGGGCGGCTATCTGTTCTGGATGCTTGCGCCGGAGTACACCGAGGTAAACTTCTGGGTGTATACCTTCTACGTATGCATGATTGCGGCCGCCATCGCGCTGGTGATCGGCTTTCTGGTGCTGCGTACCAGCGGCATCTATATGATCATGATCACGCTGGCCTTTGCCCAGATGGCCTTTTATTTCTTCTCGGACTCCATCGAATTCGGTGGCAACGACGGGCTGTTCATCTACATGAAGCCCGAAACCAGCATCTTCGGCCTGAGCCTGTTCGATCTGGATAACCCGATCCACTTCTACTACCTCTGCCTGCTGTCACTGTTCAACACGCTGGTGTTCTTCAAACTGCTGATCCGCTCCCGTTTCGGTCGCGTGGTGGATGCCATCCACCAGAATCCGGGCCGCACCACGGCCCTTGGCTACAACATCTTCATGTTCCGCCTGATGAGCTACGTGATCGCTTCGGCACTGGGGGCTTACGCCGGCTACCTGTTCACTTTGCAGTACGGTTTCGTCAACCCATCCATGCTGGCCTGGACCACCTCAGGCTCGGCACTGGTGATGTCGATTCTGGGTGGTATGGGCTCCATCTATGGCGCCATTCTCGGCACCTTCGTCTATGAAGGGCTGCATTATGGCCTTGAGCACCTGACCGAACACTGGATGCTGTTCATGGGCATTCTGATCATCGCAATGGTGATGGTATTCAAGAACGGCATTGCCGGTTATCTGGAGAAACTGCTGGAGAAACGCTCATGACCACAGAGCTGATGCTGGAAACCGAGGGCCTGTGCAAATACTGGGGCGGCCTGAAAGCACTGGATGACATCTCTCTCAAATTCCACGACAAGCAACTGCACGGTGTTGTCGGCCCCAACGGCGCGGGCAAAAGCACACTGCTGAACCTGCTGTGCGGCCACTACAAACCCACCAGCGGGCGGATTCTGCACAAGGGCGAGCCGATCGAAGCGATCAAGCCGCATGCCTTTGCCCGCCGGGGGATTGGTCGCAGCTTCCAGAAAACCAACATCTACCCCGGCGCGACCTGCCTGGAGAACTGCTGCGTGGCAGTACAGCGGCGCATGGGCGGCAACTTCAACTTTCTGCGCTCACGCTACACCCAGAAAGTACTGGACGAGATCGCCACCGAAGCCCTGGAAAAGGTCGGCCTCGGTGCTCGGCGTGACGAGATCGCTTCACATATCAGCTACGGCGAACAGCGTCAGCTGGAGATCGCCATGGTGCTGGCAACGGCACCGGAGGTACTGCTGCTGGATGAGCCGATGGCAGGCATGGGACACGAAGAGTCCCTGCTGATCATTGAACTGCTGAAAAAACTGAAACGGGAATACTGCATCGTGCTGGTTGAGCACGACATGGATGCAGTGTTCGAACTGTCGGACCAGCTCACGGTGATGGTGGACGGTCAGCATCTGATCACCGGTACGGTGGATCAGGTACGTGACGATCCCCGCGTGAAGGAAGCCTACCTGGGCCAGGGCGACGAGGTATTCTGAAGATGACAAAACTGCTGGAAGTAAAGGGGCTGCACAGCTTCTATGACGAGAGCCACATTCTGCACGGTGTCAGCTTCGAGATTGAAGCGGGTCAGGCGATCAGTCTGATGGGGCGCAACGGCATGGGCAAAACCACCACACTGAAATCGATCCTGGGACTGGTACAGCCGCGCAGCGGTCATGTGTTCTTTCAGGGAGAGGATATCTCGGCACTGCCCACCTGGCAGCGGATGCGCAGGGATATCGCCTATGTGCCCGAAGGCCGCGGCATGTTCCACAACCTGAGTGTGAAAGAACACCTTGAGATGGCGGCGCGCCCCAATAACCGGGGCGAGCAGCACTGGAATTATGAACGGGTGCTGGAAACCTTCCCGCGCCTGCAGGAGCGGCTGAGCAATCTGGGGACCCAGCTGTCCGGCGGTGAACAGCAGATGCTTGCGATAGGTCGCGCGCTGGTAACCAATCCGGACCTGCTGATTCTGGACGAGGCCACCGAAGGTCTGGCGCCACTGATCCGCAAGGAGATCTGGGACGTGATCCGCACCATCAAGGAGAGCGGCATTTCCACCCTGATCGTGGACAAGAACATTCAGGTGCTGAAGGCGCTGTGCGACCAGCATGTGGTACTTGTGAAAGGCAAGGTGGTATTCAGCGACAACTCCGAACAGCTGCTGGCACGGCTGGACGAGGTTGAATCCTACCTCGGTGTCTGAACAACTCTCCTGCCAACCGCTCCGGGTCAATTCCGACCCGGAGCGGTTACGAGTACAATCCCCTATTCATGCAGCACCACAGGGACCCCCGCCCATGACTGCGGAAACAGAAAAAAATGCCGGAGCCCCGCGCCAGGGGATCGGCTCACTTGAGATCGGGCTGCGGATTCTGGATACCATTGCAGAATCGCCGAGGCCCCTCACGTTGAAGAACCTGTCCGTCCAGCTTGAGCTGTCTCCAAGCCGGCTGCACAAGTATATGGTCAGCCTGCTGCGCATGGGCTACATCGTACATGACAGCGGCAGCAGCTACACACTGGGTAAGTCCTGCCTGACACTCGGGGTCGCGGCCATTCGTCGCATCGATCCGATTAGACTGGCCTTCAGTGCGGTTGAAGAGCTGAACGAGACCAGCGACCGAACCGTATCGGTGACGGTCTGGAACGGCCAGGCACCCCTGGTGATAAAATGGCTGGACTCCAGCTACCCTGTCGCAGTGAATATACGACTGGGGCTCGAACTATCACCCTTTTTCTCGGTGTCCGGTCGCATCTTCCTTGCCAACCTGCCGCATGAACGCCGTGAAGCGATGCTGGAGCAGTTTTTCCAGCAGCCACCGGCCTTGCCCCGTCATGGTGGCAAGAGCTTACAGCAGGATGAGTTTCGGGAGCATCTGGATCAGGTCAGAGAGGACAATCTGTGCTGTTTCTACGGCGATTATCTGCCTGATCTGAATGTCGCTGGCAGTGCCATTTATGATATCAACGGCAACATCTCATCGGTTGTCAGCCTGATGGGGATGGCCGGAGATACCGACATCACCCCGGGCTCGCTGCTGCAGCAACGGCTGATGGCCTGTGTACAGCAGGTCACGGATGAAATCTGCGGTCAGCCACAACTCAAACGGCACGCCTGAGCGTGCCGTTCCTTCTGTAATAGCGGTGCAATACCAGAACTGTCAGCGCCTGCGTCGCAGCGTCTCTGACGGCAGCTCACCGAACATCTTGCGATAATCGGATGAGAAACGTCCGAGATGGGTGAAACCGTAATCCAGCGCCACTTCGGTCACATTGCGCACTGCCTTGCCATTGGCCAACTCTTCGCGCAGGCTTTTCAGCTTTGTCTGCTTGATGAACAGCTTGGGCGTCACATTGAAATACTTGGCGAACAGGTTGTAGACGGTACGCACACTCACATTCCCCACCTGCGCCAGCTCTTCAACGCTCAGATCATCACGGATATTGGCTTCGACATAGGCCAGCAATTGAGAAAAGCTGCGATCATTGGAGTGCAGATCGCGCCCGGTGGCGGCATTGCTGTCGAACTGCTGCAGCAGCTTGCGGATCAGAATGTCACGGTACGGCAGCTGCAGGTGACTCAGGTCCAGCTCGGTATCATTTGCTTCCAGCAGTAGCGCATCCAGCAACCGCATGAACCCCAGTGACTGCTCCAATTCGATCACTCGGCGCTCGAAACGCACTCCGCTGCGTGGCACCAGCCCTGACTGATCGAGGCAGACCTCCTTGACCAGCTCCTCGGGCACCTTGACGATCACCTTTTCGCAATCCTCGGAGTAGGTCAGGTCCATCTGCTCTCCGGGGTTCATCATCAGTGCCTGGCCCCGAAACAGACGCAGATTCTCGTCCCGAAAGCGCCAACGGCACTCGCCACGGGTGACAACCTGGAAATGATAGATCCCCTGCAGTTCGGGGCAACGCACATCGACTTGATCGCCGTAGCTTATGGATGACAGCCCAAGGCCGGCGAAATCACGGTAATTGAGGCGAGAGGCAGGAGTACGGCTGCGGACGCGTTCCGCAAACTCAAGCTTATGGTGTCCGACATGGCGATTGACGTATTCGGACACTTCCAGTGGGTGTGCCTGATCAAAGATCACGGCATTACTGAGCACGTTGGAGAACATGGCTTGCACCGTATTTTGTAATTATTGTTAACGGGTTAATTATAGGTAAAACACTTGGGGATGCAACGCCCGTTTTTTGATCAGACATCAATCCGCACTGTCTGCTTCCATCCGGGCCACCTTGTCCATCACAAACTCGATAAAGGCACGGGTTTTGACCGGCAGGCTTTCCCGATGTGGATAGAGCATGTGCATGGTCCGCCCCTCCATCGACCACTGGGGCAGCAACTGCACCAGCTCACCCCGTTCCAGTTCTGCCGCCACCACATAGCGTGGCAGACAGCAGGCCCCCAGGTTCTTTTTAACGGCTTCTACGGCAAAACGGATCTCATCAGTGCGCAGATGTGCGTGGGGAGTGAACGTGATGGCGTGACCGTCCGGGTCATGAAAACGCCAGAATGCCGAACGCTTGAGCACCACCAGCGGCAACTGGCTCAGCTCTTCGGGACGCTTGGGCGGCGAGTGCCGGGCTATCAGTTCCGGCGTGGCCACCACCACCATCTCGGTGCTGAGCAGCGGCCGCATGACCCAGTCGTTGAGTGTTACCTTGCCCAGTCGAAAGGCGATATCGATGCTGTTCTTGACCAGGTCCACGTTCTCGTTGCTGAGGAACATCTCAACACTGATGCGCGGGTTCATCTCCATGAACTCGAACACCCAGCTTTTCACATAGTGATGACCCAGTGTCAGCGGCGCGGTGATCTTGATATCCCCGGACATGGAAGACAGCTCGGTATTCACGTCCTCGGTTCGCATCTCCAGCTCAGTGACGACACTCGACAGACTGTTGTAAAAGCGCTGACCGGACTCCGTCAGGCCAAACTTTTTCGAGCTGCGGTGGACCAGCTTGTAGCCCAGATCCTGCTCGAACGCCTGCAACCGGCGCGACAGCGTTGAGGTAGGAATATCCAGATAGCGGGCCGCCGCCACCAGACTGCCCTTTTCGACCACCTTGATGAAGTAGTACAGATCCTGATAGTTCATATTCTAGTTCTCAAAAATGAAATCACGCCGTCCCGCGCAGCGTGTGGATAAATATCCCTGCACGCCTATATTGAGCATCTGTCAGGCGATTGCTGCAACTGGGTGGATCTGATGCTACACCACTCGGCCTCGGCTTTCTCCACTCATTTTCGGGATTCAGGACTTCAGCATGTCAGACCAGACCACACCGGCTACCGGCACCAACCCTGTTACGGTGGTCATCTCCCGTCGCGTCATCAAGGGGCGGGAAGCGGAATTCGAGCAGCTCAGCAGCCAGATGACCGAACGTGCGGCCCGCTACCCGGGATACCTCGGCGCCAGCATGTTCCGCCCGGCCAGCTCTGACGATCCCGAGTATCGCATCATTTTCAAGTTTACCGACGAGACCTGCCTGTCTGCCTGGCAGCAGTCTGCCGAACGCGCCGAACTGCTGGAACAGATCGAACCCCTGTTGGTCACTCCCAGCCAGGTGGAGACCACCTCAGGCATTGTTACCTGGTTTACCCTGCCCGGCCACAACCCGGTCAAGCCACCGCCCAAGTACAAGATGACTTTTGTCAGCTGGCTGGCACTCTACCCCACGGTGACAATCATCTTTCTGCTGTTTGGCGATCTGCTGGCACAGGTACCGCTGCTGCTGCGCACCATGCTGATTACCGCCGTGGTGATGATCGCCATGTCTTACCTGCTGATGCCTCGCTTCACCCGCTGGTTCGCCTTCTGGCTGTTCCCCAAGCGAGAGCAGAACGAACGCTGAGCTGAGCCCGGCCTGAAAACAGGCTCCAAGGAATTCAGGAATACCCATGACTTTGAAACTGACCGTTGTCGACCAATCTCCCGTGCAGGGCCTGCCCAGCGACATTTCGCCTGTAGCCCTGACGGTTGAGCTGGCCCAGACCTGCGACCGCCTTGGCTATCATCGCTACTGGCTGGCCGAGCACCACAACAGCATCAACTTCGCCGGCCCCTGCCCGGAAATACTGATCAGCCGAATTGCCAGTGTCACCGAGCGCATTCGTGTCGGCAGCGGCGGCGTGATGCTGACCCACTACAGCCCCTACAAGGTGGCCGAGCAGTTCAGCATGCTGGAAACGCTCTATCCGGGCCGTATTGACCTGGGTATCGGTCGCGCCCCCGGTGGTGATGCGCTGGCATCACATGCGCTGGCCCACCCGGCCCAGCCAGGGCTGGAGGACTACGCCGAGCAATCCTGGCTGCTGCAGAACCTGCTGCACCACAGCCTGCCGGCAGACCATCCCTACCAGAGCCTGCAGGTCATGCCGGGACAGCCTGCCATCCCGCAGACCTGGATGCTGGGTTCCAGCGGCGGCAGCGCAGGGCTGGCCGGTCAGGTCGGCATGAAGATGTGTCTGGCCCTGTTCATCAGTCCTGATCCGGCTCCACCCAGTGTCATCACCGAATACAAACAGGCCTGGCGCGATGCCGGTCATGCGGGTGAACCCGAGGCCAGCATCGCAGTCGCCGCACTCTGTGCCGACAGTCGTGAAGAGGCTGAGTATCTGGCGGCACCTGCGGTGTACTGGAAGGTGAAGGCGTTCCGTCAGGGGATTCGAGAAGTGGTGAAAAGCCCGGATGAAGCACTGAGCCTTAAACAGCAGTTGAGCCCGTCAGATCAGGCATTTTTTGATGCCGTACTCAACTCCATGGTGCTGGGTACCGCTGATGAGTGCGCCGAGCAGATCACTCGTGTGGCCGACCGCTACCAGACTGATGAAGTGGGTGTGGTGACCGTTACGCACGACTATCAGCACCGCCTGCGCAGCTACGAACGGCTGGCCGGGGCGTTGATCGGTTAACTGCCGCCAATAAAACGGTAGCCAACACCAGGCTCGGTCTCGACATAGGTAGGTTGGGCCGGGTCATCTCCCAGTTTGCTGCGAATCTGGCGAATGAAAATGCGCAGGTAGTGGCTGTCTTCCAGATGGGATGGCCCCCAGAACTTTTTCAGCAGGTACTGCTGCGTCAGTATCTGGCCTGGATGCTGTACCAGCTCCAGCAGCAGGTCATACTCCCGAGGCGAGAAATGCACCCGTTCACCGGCCAGCACCACCGTCCGCAAGTGGTAATCGATCCGCAGGCGGCCATCGTCATAGGCCTTGGGCAGCACATCCTTGCCCGAGGTTGAGCGCAGTACGGCCCTGATGCGGGCCAGCAGCTCCTTGACGCCAAAGGGCTTCTCGACATAATCGTTGGCCCCGCTATCCAGCGCCTGTACCTTTTCCTTTTCGCTGTTGCGGACCGACAGGACAATGACCGGCAGGTCACTGAACCCGCGCAGATCCTTCAGCACCTGCTGCCCATCCACATCCGGCAGCCCAAGATCCAGCACCACCAGATCCGGCTGTTCCAGCGCCAGCTGTTCAAGCCCCCTGCGACCGGACTCTGCCTCGATAATCTGATACCCCTGCGACTCCAGGCTGATGGTCAAAAAACGCCGGATCTGCGGCTCGTCATCAATGATCAGGATGCGTGTCATGCGGATGCCTCCCTGTGCGTCAGTTCAAGCGGCAGACGCAGCCGAATACAACTGCCACGGTCCGGTGCGCTGGACAGAACGCTGGCCTCGCCACCATGCGCACCCAGCACACTCTGGCAGATCGCCAGGCCCAGTCCAGTTCCGCCAGTCTGCTGATCCCCTCGTGAAAGGGTAAAGAACATGTCGAAAATACGCGGCCAGTGTTCAGCCGGAATACCGGGCCCCGAATCGGTGATATCAATATTCAGGTCATCCCCGTACACGGAAACATCGATGCGGATCGGCTCACCGGGCGGTGTAAAACGGACTGCATTTTCCAGCACATTGAAAATCGCCTGTTCAACCAGCGCTCCATGCAGATTGAACAGCGGCAGGTCGGGCGGACAGCCGATCTCAACGTGCTGCCCGCTAAGCAGCGGATGCTGGCCTCAAGCGCATCCACCTTTTCACGCAGGCTTGCCGCCAGCTGCCCGGTCAGCAGGGCCACCAGCATCAGTACCAGCGCCGTAATAATGTCTTCACGATGCAGGATGAACAGGGTAAAGCGGGGTTCGGTGAAGAAAAAGTTATAGCTCAGAAAGGACAGCAGTGCTGACCAGAGCGCGGGTCGGGTCGAGGTGCGTACGGCGATCAGCAACACGCAGGCCAGATACAGCAGCGACAGGCTGGCACTGGGAAGCAGACCCGCCAGCGGCCAACAGATCAGCGTGGTCATAAACGGCGCTGCCGATGCCAACAGCCAATGCTGTCGCTGCGTGCTTCCAGCCTGATGCTCGGACACGATCTAGCCCCTCCAGAAAACGGGTGTCAGCAATACCATCACGGTCAGCAGTTCAAGCCGGCCCAGTATCATGGCAAAGCCCAGAATCCACTTGCCGCTGTCCGGTACCCCGGCGAAGTTGCCGGCCGGGCCGATCATATCACCGAGGCCCGGGCCCACGTTGGTCAGTGCAGTTGCCGCACCACTGAGAGCCGTCACAAAATCGAGTCCCGTTGCCGCCAAGGCAAGGGTGGTCAGTGCCAGTACCAGAAAGAACAGAAACGAAAACGCCACCGCCGACACCATGATATCGTCCGACACTGCCTTACCGTTGTAGCGGATCGAAAACACGCCCCTGGGATGCACCAGCTTGTTCATCTGATCCCGCAAAAACAACCAGGACAGCTGAAAACGGAAGATTTTCATGCCGCCGCTGGTCGAGCCGGAACAGCCGCCGATGAAGGTGACGATAAAGAAAAAGGCAATACTGAAATAGCCCCACAGAGTGTAATCGGATGACGCATAACCGGTGGTCGTTATCACCGACACGATATTGAAGGCCGCATGGGTCAGCACTTCAAACGGCTCTCGATCGGAGGTCAGCAGCTGCTGCAATGTCAGCAGGCTGATCAAGCCAAGTACCACCAGCAGAAACCCTCGTGCCTGCTGATCTCTGAACACATTCAGATTGCGCTGGCTCAAAAAGCGGATATAGAGCATGAACGGCATGCCGCCAATCAGCATGAACAGCACCGCAATCCATAAAATGGTATCGCTGAAACGCCCCATGGAACTGTCGTCGGTGGCGTAACCCCCCGTGGAAACGGTCGTCATGGCATGATTGATGGCATCAAACAGGGTCATGCCAGCCGCCAGATACGACAGCGCACAGGCCAGGGTAATACCCAGATAGACCAGCAGAAGAGCACGGGCCATCTCATGAAAGCGTGGCAGTGACTTTTCCGACCAGTCGGAAGATTCAGTCTGGAACAGGCGCATGCCACCTACCTGCAGGAATGGCAGAATCGACACCGCCATGCCGATCACGCCAAGCCCTCCGACCCACTGCAATATGGAGCGCCACAGCAGTATGGAATGCGGCAGGGCAGCAAGCTCTGACATCACGGTTGAACCGGTGGTGGTAATGCCGGACACCGCTTCAAACACCGCATCGGTCAGCGACAGCGGGTGGTGGCTGAGCATCAGCGGCAAGGCACCGTAAAAAGACAGGGACAACCAGCTCAGGCTGGTCAACAGATACAGCTGCCGTGCCGTCAGCGTGAAGCGGTGGCCAAGGCCCGGCAGCATCAACAGTAACCCCGCCAGTGCAGCGAGGCCGGATGACAGGAAGAAGGTACTGTACTCCTCGTCATCGGTCAGCAGGGAAAAAACCGCAGGTGCCAGCAACAGCCCCGCCATGATGAAAGCCAGCATACCGCACACATACAGTACCGGGCGAAAGAGTTTCATCCTGTTACCCCTTCAAAAATAGCCAAGTCCGACCTGCAGCAGTTTTTCAATCTGCTTCAGGCTCTGCTTGCTGGTCATAAAGAAAATGAGATGGTCTTCGCTCTCGATGCGCGTGTCCGCATGGCTCATGATGACCCGGTTGCCGCGCACAATGGCACCGATACGTGTATCGGTCGGCAGTTTCAGCTCACCCACCTGACGCCCCACGATACGAGAGGTCTTGCGATCACCGTGTACCACCGTTTCCAGCGCTTCGGCCTGTCCCTTGCGCAGTGCGTGAACCCGCGTCACATCACCCTTGCGGATATAGGCCAGCAGGCTGCCGATGGTGATCTGCTCGGGCGAAATGGCATAGTCGATAATATTACCATCCACCAGGTCCACATACGCCGGGTTATTGATGATGGTCAGCACACGGCGTGCTCCGGCGCGCTTGGCCAGCATGGATGACATCACGTTGGCCTCGTCATCATTGGTGAGGGCACAGAAAAGATCCATCTCATCAATCCCCTCCTCGGTCAGGATGTCCAGTTCCGATACGCTGCCATTGATAACCACAGCGGCATCGAGCATATTCGCAATCTCTCGACAGCGCTCGGGCCGGGTTTCGATCACCTTGACATTAAAGCGAGCTTCAAGCCGCGCCGCCAGCGATGCGCCGATGTTACCACCCCCGGCAATCATGATCTGGCGATAGCGCTGTCGATTACCGACAAACAGCTGAGTCACGGCTTCAAGATGGGCGGGGGTCGCAATCATGTAGACCTCATCACCCGCGAGAAACTGAAGATCGCCGTGCAAAGGCACATGAGACTCGCCCCGATAGAGGGCCACAATGCGCACCTCAACCCCCGGCAGCAGACTGTCGAGTTCGGCAACGGTATGGCCCCGCAGACCGGAGCCGCTTCCGACCCGAAATACCGCCAGTTTGACCAGCCCATTCATGAAATCATGCACCTGCAGCGCACCGGGCCAGCGTGTCAGTTGTTCGATATGATCGGTCACCAGCTGCTCCGGGCTGATGAGCACATCTACCGGAATCGCACCTGTCCGAAACAGTTGATCAGCACAGCCGAGATAGCTGCTGCCACGAATGCGCGCCACTTTTCGAGGAATGTTAAACAGCGACTGTGCCAGCTGACAGGCCACCATGTTGACCTCGTCACTGTTGGTCACGGCCACCAGCATATCGGCATCCGCACACCCCGCCTGAGCCAGTACCGAAGGAAACGAGGCACGCCCCTCTACCGTGCGGATATCAAGCCGGTCCTGCAGCGTACGCAAGCGGCCAGCATTGGCATCGACCACTGTGATGTCGTTGGACTCTCCAGACAGCTGTTCAGCCAGGGTGGCACCGACCTGACCGGCCCCCCAGTATGACAATTCGCATCGTATCGCCTGTGGCCTTAAAGGCCTTCTGTTATGGATGACAGGCAAATTGTCCGACAGCACGGCGTAAAGGTTCGAGACAGCAAAACAGCCGGAGGCGTAAAAAAAGCGTAAAGGCCGACAGGGTCGATCAATGGGTTGCAGCGTGACAGACCAGAAAGTCACACGCTGGATTGATGAGACGAATGGGCCTGGATGCACGATCATCCCGACCCATGTGACAAGCTGGAACTGGGCTAGCAGTCTGTCGGATTAACGTGGCTCGTCGGAGTGACAGAGCCCTTTATCGCTTTCAATGATCGCCAAACAGCCATCATGACCTGTGCATTCGCTTTACCGCTGTTCGACCCCTATGCGGCTGT
>Ga0209345_10001833_pt1 | contig 24619 bp, 37 predicted proteins | sample Cruoilmetagenom7_FD_187294 | JGI IMG/M metagenome (GOLD analysis project Ga0209345, IMG submission 187294) | Oil polluted marine microbial communities from Coal Oil Point, Santa Barbara, California, USA - Sample 7 (SPAdes) (version 2) | ecosystem: Environmental > Aquatic > Marine > Oil seeps ...
CGTTCTACAGATTCCATTATAGTCTTTAAACCAGACACAATACTCATATTTTCCTTAGATGTATTCACTAAAACATTATACTGATCTTTACTTTCTGACCGCCATTCTTTACGTTCCTCACGATGTGATTTTTCAGAATTAATACTTTTCTTATGTAATAAATATACGTATGCACATAAGCTAATTACTGCTAAACCTAAAACACCATAATTAAATAATTCTTTTACACACATTGTAGCTATGTCCATATACTTTACCCTCCATACTTATAAAAAATCAAAAAACCCAGGATTGCTAGACAGCATAAAAGTGGTCGGTTGAGTTAAAGCTTCTGTATTTAATTTCACTAACCATCCATACTTAGCTTGATCTCCCCACAACTCTAATCTTTTATTGATTATTTTTCTATCCCAACCCCTATTTATTAATAAGTCCTTGAATATAGGTTCATACTCCATTCTTAAATAGCACATATACCCAGACCTCATCAATGTCCATATAATATCCATACGTTTAGATTCAAAATGCTCATCTTCATCCACATACACAACTTCCCAACCATCCACATTTGCTATTTCAGATGAATTGAATAAAATGATAACACCAAACATATTAATTGTAAATTTAGCCTTATTATTTCCTGGTCGTATATCGTATCTAACCTTAAGTGAATGTAACATTTGTTCTATATCATTTTGTACTATCATACTTTAATTTTTTAAACCCCCTTAAATTTATTTTTTTTAACATAACAAATAGTTTAAGCGGACGGCAAAAAACCACCGCCGCTGAACTCTATGTTATAAAGCTACTCTACAGACTGTTTTAGTTCAGATCAATAAAACGATTCATTTTCGGACAATCATTAGCAAAAGTTAGAAAACATTCTTCAATGGTGTCGCCAGATGCAATATATGTTAGTGTGTCACCATTTTTAAAATTATCAAAATCTTTTACAATTATGTCATATCTACCTGTTTCAATATTTTTTTCTAAAACAAAAGCACATGTTACTGGTAAAATTACTTCGTGTCTATCAGCATCAGTTGTAAATTGAACTTTATTAAGATTATCACCCATAATTAACCACCTTACTTTCTAAAATTTGTTATACCCACAAGTTGCAGCGGATTCGTTCCTCACCGCTGAACTTGGTCGTTATAATTTCTCAATATCAATCTCAATGTTTCTTATAACCTCACAAACATTGTTGAGAGCCCTACACAAATCACTATCTCCGTACCCATGGCTAACCAACTTATCTGCAAACCTCTTTGTTTCTGTAAGAAACTTATATATTTCAACCGACAAATAATTTATGTTTTCTACATCTGCAATCTTCATATCATTTATCCTGTTTTATCTTGTTATATTTGTATTCTTCAAATTTTTTTTTCACTTCATCTGAAAGCACTTCTTTTCCGTACTCATCTTCCAAGATGACTTCATCATCCATATGCATTGTAGACACTTCAATTAATCTAACAATACCTCTTGTTGCTTTATACCTATAAATATCCCCAGGATTAATGTTCCAAGTCCACCCTTCTCTCACTTTAAATACTTTAACATTAGCAGCGCTAGCACTTCCAAAATAAAGATATAAAATACCACGTATCACCATAATAGATTTTTCTTTCTCCCTATGAAAATACAGCGCTGTCTGACTATTAGGATTAAGTTCTACAGTTTTAGCAATATACTTATCTGTTAACCCCCATATAATTTCAGAACCCCATGTTTTTTTAAACATAATATTTCTTTTTAAATTATGCATCAGCACTCACTTCATGTGTTAGATTGTCTACTATGGCAACATCTTTATTTTTACTTTCTACCAAATCAATTCGCAATTTACTTTTCTTTACACGGACATCTATTATGGAATCATCATTAATATTATTATATAATAAAAATGTAGCTAGTGGTGTGGATATCTCCCTATCAATAGCTCTTTTTAAATTCCTAGCGCCATACTCAGTATCAATCCCTCTTTTATAAATAAAATTATGTAAAGACTTATCAAAACCAAGTGTTACATTAGAGTATCTAGTTCTGTTAGTTTTTAAATTAAGCCTTAATTTATCAAGTTCAAGTTTAATTATTTTTAAATACTCTTTCCTAGATAAATCCTTAAAATTTATAATAGAGGTCACTCTGTTTAAAAATTCAGGCCTAAATTTTTTCTTCAATGCGGTATTTATAGTAGTATCTTTTTTACTTTGTGTAACCGCATTAGCATCACCAAAACCTATAATCTTTTCTATACCTTTAACTTCTTTTACTCCAATATTAGACGTCATAACCACTACAGTGTCTTTAAAAGAAACAGTATTACCTTTCCCATCAGTAAGACGCCCCTCATCCATTATTTGCAATAATAATTGGTACACCTTATCACTAGCCTTTTCTATCTCATCAAACAAAACTACCGAAAATGGTTGTTTTTTAACAGCATTAGTTAAATAACCACCTTTATTAAACCCTATGTATCCAGGACTAGTGCCTATTAGCTTAGAGTATTCATGATCAGCAGAATACTCAGAACAATCTATAGTAACCAAGCCTTGCCTACTACCCACTAACTCATCAGCCAACACTTTGGCTGTCTCAGTTTTACCGATACCAGTAGGACCAGCAAATATAAAAGTACCAATAGGCTGTGAAGGATCTTTTAATCCAACACTAGCCCTCTGTATAGCACTTACTATATTGCCAACAGCTACATCTTGCCCTATTATTTTAGACGTTATCGACCCTTCTATACTTAATAATGTGGCCTCTTCTACATGTTTAAAAAGTCGTAACTTATTTTTGTATTTACTAAGTTCTTTAAATGGATTAGGTACTTCCTCATTGACAACATTACCAAAAGGGTCATCACATTCTCCACAACCGTCCTTTTGCTGGATAGAAGGTAAAAATGAATTGACTGATTTACATAATTGAAACAATTCATGCACTAAAATATAGGACGAAACTCTAGAAGGCAATCCCAATTCATCAAGATGGATAAAAAGACTTTCTACATCGTCTATAAACACAGTAACAACATATTTTTCATAGTCTGTTCTATTTTTAAATGGTTTGTTTCTAATTAATTCTTCACCCTCTTCTAGTGTAAATTTTTTAATTTTTATGTACTTATTCAATCTTGTCCAAAACATTTCTGTAAGCTCGTATTTAATGACTTCAGCGCCCTCATTACAGGTTTGTGCCCCCTCATCTGGCGCTACGTTTTTAGATTTGTAGATATCTAATTTCCACCAGTCATTATCAACTAATTTCCTATCACTGTCATTATCACAAGTATATAATTTAACTACATTATTTTTACTTAGCACAAGATTATCTGGACATAAACTATCATTAACTAACAGTATTAAATCAGACGCTTCTTTCCTAACTTTATTCAATAAGTCAACATCCACACCCACATCTGATAAAAATTGTAAAAACTGATTAACATTAGCAACACAATTAATGATCAAAAAATCAACAAAAAGACTTACTGGAATTAACCCCTTCTTATCAGTAAAATAAGTAAGTTTGTCATTCAATTCTTCTTCTGGTATTTTCAATACCAGTAAGTTAAATGGAATACTGTCTAAAAAATACTCTTTGATTTCATAATTGTTTTTACCCATAAAACCCTCCTTACCTATTCTTATAATTTATTGCCAGATTGGATAATTTTAACAGCATCTGAGTAAGGAAGAGCCTCTAACTTCGGTAAATTATCTGCTCTTTCTAATACTATAGAAGCCAACGTATCAAATGTAAAATTTAACCTCTTCATTATAGTGCCTATAGCCACCTTCTGCACTTCAGTTGCTAAATCAGTCCCCTCATTTCCAAAAATCGGAATCTCATTAAAAGGCATTGTCTTACTGCCCTCTTTAATTACGTCTTCACTCAAAGAGGATTGTGCACCAAAAAAAGGTGGTAAATTAGTATTTGAAATACCACTTTGAGGTTCAGCCTCCACTGGTACTGCTTTAGGTTGCTCCTTATATCCACCATTAAATGTGGGAAAAGGTAAAGGAAGGTCTTTTTTAGTATCTTGAACAGATGCTGCTGGAATAGGTGGTGTGGTTTTAGGTGATCCTGAGGGTACTCCGAATGGAGGTAAATTAAGCCCTGCATTTGTTGGTTCCATAGATGTATGTAAGGCATCTTCTTCTTCTATATCCAAACCAACACCAAATTTAGTAGCTGCGGCTTTTAATGCTTTAGAACTAGCAGACCTAAAAGAATTACCGATATTTATTGTCTTGCCAATGTTATCACCATAAGTGTATCTAAAAATTGGATGACTTGCATACCCATCATGTATAACCACTTCTTTGCTACTATCAGACGTAACACTTAATCTAATTCTAATTACTACTTCGTCATCTATAATTTGTTCTGATTCAGCACGACTAGACCATTCACAACCAAAAGCCTCATTCAATCTTTGTACCACAGCCTTAGTTGGGATGTACTTAAACATCTTTTTTCCAGGCCCTTCCCTCTCTTTTACCACTTCAAACTTACGTGACAATATCTCAATAGTTTCTATATTCATAGTTTACCCTTCTCCTTTTTCCGTTTTACATTCACTATACCCTTATTATAGAACAAAAAGCAAGTTTTGCTAGGTAAAATATTTTTTATAGTGCTAATTTAAAGTCTTCTACCACTTTTTTAAAATAAGGCGACTTCTCACCACCCTGCCTAGCAAGAAAAGAGGGGTGATATGAACACACTACCTTAGTGCCTATGTATTCATATACATTACCTCTTAAATTTTTAATTGGTACATCTGTATTCAATACAAACTGACATACATCCCCACCTAATAAAATTATTGTTTTTGGTTTAACCATACCTATCTGTGCCACAAAATAAGGCAGACAAGACCCCATCCAAGCGTCATTTAAAGATATACCAGGGTTTACAAAACACTTTACAAGATTAGTTATATAAGGATCAATAGTAAAACCAGTAAATGCATAGGAAATTATAGCATCTAATATTTTACCAGCAGGTCCTACAAATGGAACACCTTTTAGATTCTCATTCTTACCAGGACACATACCACATATCAAAATATCAGAATTACCACTACCTCTAGCAAATACTGGCTTTACACGACCACTACACAACTCACACAAATTACATGTGGCTGCTATGTCTTTTAATTCTATTAAATCCATGTTTGATCATTCCAATCCACTCTTTTATTTATCCGCAATAGCTTTCGTAGTTAAAAATCTTAATATAAAATTTCCAATACACAATGCTGATGTCATCACTTCAGCTGGTATCTCGTAACCAAACCCTTTACTTCCAGCAAATATGGCGCCAAGCAGTATATTAAAATCTACAGTCTTACTCTTAAACATGTTTTTTAACATTTAAATTTCACCTCCCTTATTCTAGACCCACAATTAAAACAATATCTATCAGAATATTTAATGCTAAACCCACAATTGAAACAATACCTACCTGTTTTTGTATCCTGTATTCCCAATATTTTCAATTCCATTGTTACCACTGTAGAACTAAGATCAACAAACCCATAAGTAAAACTCTGTTTAGAATCCTCACCCCTTATCGTAGCACCCCTCTTTGAACTACTGTTTGTACTCATACAGCAGTCAACACTACTATGTTTACTAACACTATTATTAGTATTAGAAGCACAAAAATTCTGCATGTTATTACCATTAGTATTACCATGATAAGAATAATCGTTTCCCTGATAATCGTAATAATAAATATATGGGTCAACCAAAATATTTTTGACATTCTTTTTACCTAATATAAACTCAACACGTACAATACCATTCTTCTCGCTTGTCGGATCATCAACCTTTTTATTAGAAAGCTCAACAAATTTAAATTTCTCTCCCTTATCAATCAATTTATCCACAAAACGATCTATTTCTATACTAGTATTAGGTTGAATAATAAAATCACCCAACTTATTTGTCACAACACCATCAATAAGTATTTTAGCAACACAAGCTTCATCATGTTTATTCTTTAATCTAATTGAATAGTCACTGCCAAAAGGCATAAAAACTTTACCAGAATCTTCTTTTAATGGGTAACCATCATGAATAATAGACATAACACACTTTTTTTTATACATTTTATTTCCTCCCGCCTTACCTGCATCGGCCATTTGTAACAGGTTTATTATAGTACGTAACTCATTACATCGTCCTCAATACCGACTCTGTAAAAAGGTTCATTCATTTCATTCAACATAATTTCTACATCTTTATCTATCTGTATCGCTTCCTCCTTTATATGTAGTCTACCAGCCTCTACAAAAACACGTTTACTTCTGTCCACAAATAAATTTACATTATTAAATTTACTATTACAATGCCTAATAAACTGTACTAATTCATACCATTCAGACGAATAAAAAGCATAAAGTAACAAAGGTGAATCTGAAATAATATAATCAACTTTACCGTATAAATCTATGATTCTTTTGTATTGATGTGCGAAATTGAATAATTTATACTCAGTAACTGTTAAAAACTGTGTAGACCCTTCCCACACAAAATCTTTAGCTGCCTCTCTAGCAAGTTCTATGTTTAAACTACTCATTTTCATTTGTACATAAAGTTTAGCAGCCATAGTTGATTTTCCTGTGCCAGGACCACCAAATAAATTTATAATTTTTGTAGACATCTTAACCCTCCCCCATTACCCAAAACCCAAATCCACACCCTCATTCTTTAATGATTCTTCTACTAATAGTTTAGTCGATTCAAATATAGAACTATTAGCCAAACCATCTATTGCCCCCTTAGCCTTAGCTTTTTTTCCTTCTGGACATCCTAATTCTTTTGCTTTCCTATTAATACAAGCAGCTATCTTCTGCTTAACTGCCTTTGAAAACTTAGATCTATTTAGGTACGCTTTAGCTGTTGCTACATGCTGACAGTCAGGTACTGGAAAACTTCTGCCTGGACCACAAAACGTACTTGATTTCAACTTCTTTCTATCCTTTGTAGTTAGTTTTTTTGCGTCTTCAATGGTCTCATTAATTCCTTTTATAGCGCTCTCAAGACTCATTGTATTACCCTCCTACTACTTCAAGTATATACGACATCATCCCTTCAATACCGTCTCCAGAATCAATATCCACCCAATACCCAGGATAATTTACCGTCGGACTATCTAGTAAAGGTTCAATAACTTTTGCTCTTCTTATTTCTTCTTCTTGATGAACAAGCACTGTTTACCCTTTAACAATCTCTACACCATTCATGTCTGTAACCATAAATTGTCTCCTTAATTGTCCTTACAATGTTAGTATCTCCGGACCATTCTCTGTAATAGCTAGAGTATGCTCAAAATGAGCAGATGAACTACCATCCATAGATACCACTGTCCACTTATTCGCTTCACGCTGAATAGGGCATTTTTTATTAAATAATATAGGTTCTATAGCAACAACCATACCAACCTTTAACATATCCTTATAATTAGTATCCAAATAACAAGGTATTTTAGGTGCCTCATGTAATTGGAAACCTATACCATGTCCAGTAAAATTATGTGACACATCAAAACTATGTTTATGTGCTATAGTTTCTATTGTTTTGGATATATCAGTAACTTTATTACCCTTCACTGCTTTTTTTATGCTTTCACGTAAACACTCTTTAGTTACTTTAAGTAGTTTTTTTATCTCTATAGTAACTTCCCCAATAGGAATGGTTATGGCCGCATCTCCAAAATAACCATTCCTATTGATACCAAAATCTACAGTAACAATATCCCCTTTCTTTAATACATAACTACCAGGGAATCCATGTACAACCTCGTCGTTAACAGAGACACACACAGCATAAGGAAAACCTTTATAATTTTTAAAGGCTGGTATAACCTTATTGTCCACACAATATTTAGTAGCCAATTCATCCAATTCCCAAGTAACAATGCCTGGTTTTACATACTCATTACACATATTTAGAAACTCTGCAACCATCTTGCAACTGTATTTTATTTGCGATATCTCAAAAGGTGTTTTCAATACTATCATTAATTACCTTCTTTATCTTGTGTTATAGGTTTATCAAATACTAATTCCAAATCCACACAAATACCAACAATAGGACTATCTTCTTGATCATTAGACTTATTATAAGAAACTTTCATTTCACCACTTTTTGCAAGTATGATAGCGTTTCTAACATACTCCCAATCTTTTAATATAGTTTGCTTGCCTTCTTCCATAGACATAATTACATCCCCCTGTTATCTTCTTTATCTTGCTCTATTTTTATTAAACTTAATTCAGCAAGATCACGAGCCCAGAATTTATCATCCATATTCAATTCTATTTCCGCGAAGAAATCATTTATTTCATGATCTCTAGTTTTCCACGCTCCTTTTTCTGTTTGAATAATATGACGTAATTCATGCGATATAATTCTTTTTCTATTAACATCATTAGCAAGTTCAAACACCGTTGCGTCTAATGTCATTATGTAATCAATCCCATCATTAAAATCAACAGATGTTAAAAATTTTTCTATTTCATTTGCTGCTTTTATAGACCCGAAAACTATTGTATTATCTAACTTCTTTACTCTTGGTTTGTTATCCATTAATATTTTTACACGTACACCCAACAAATGTGGGAAACGTTCCTCTTTTGTTTCCTCATACAAACGTATCACATCATTATCTGGATCAAGATATCTACTCATATTACATACTCCCCCTTTTCCTTTTAATTATCCAACAATATTTATTATAGAAAACTTACCACGTTCGTACTTCTCCATTAAAAACTGCTTTGCTTTTTTCTTAGACACCCCCTCGTCTATCTTCATATTAAAATCATTTACTATTGCATTACGTTCATCCTGCGTTATTTTTTTCCCCTGATTTCTTGGTAAAACAACGTCTACTTTTTTTAAAGCCCTTAAATCCTCACCAAATGTGGTGTTATCTAAAGCAGCCATACCATGCTTATAAGCAGATGTATTCAATTCAAAACCAACAGGTACTCTACCTAATTTACATGCCACTATAGCCGTAGTAAAATTACCCATAAAAAAATCACACACGACATCATTTTCATTTGAAGAATATAATATTATTTTTCTTATAAGTTCGTCAGGAAGTTTATTTTTATTTTTAACTTTTCCATGATGATACTCTTTATTTATAGACCAAGTGTCTTCCATATCTAAATAATTTAATGCTTTATTATCACTACTTTTTTCGGATGGTCCAAATCTACAAAACCTGTTAAACGTTGGGTTACTATTTTTATCTTTAACTGCATACAAAACATGATAATGTGAAGTCACAAACTTTTTCTTAGTGTACACTCCAAAATTAAACTTCCATATTATATGATTTATAATATGGAAGTTTAAAGATTGAAGCACATTTAAAATAACACCAAGTTTAGTCCACCCAGATATAACATATAAAGAACCATTAGATTTTAAAACTCTTCTAGCCCGCAGTAACCAATTAAATGTAAAGTCAGAATAATCAGAAGGAGCTTCCACATACCCACTAATTATATCACTTTTATCCCGTTTATAAAGGTTATCAAAAGATGACTCCTTTATACCAAAAGGAGGGTCACATATCATAAGATCCACACTATCATCTTCAAAAAAATTATCAGCACCACAAATACAATCATCACAATATATATTATTATAATCCATTAGTACACTAATCCTTTTATATTAAATTCCTTAACAAATCATACATAAGTTTTTTACCATACTCATATCGCCTATTCTGCTTGGCATCATTCATGTCCACGTTAAAATTGTACACACCACTAAAGTAATCCCAATCATTATTAGGTATTTTAACAAGTAATTGATCTGATTTACTATTTTTAACTACATGTCTTTGTACCGTATCAGGAGTCGCCACGCTGAAGCCTACACCCATCATCCCATTCTTTTTATTTATATCCTTTTCTACAGCAAATAAATAGTCAAAACCTGAAACTTCCATAGATCTATTTACCGTACTAAGAAAGTTTTTCACCGCAATAGAAGGAATTTTACCTAACGTTACACCATCCGCTAGTGCCCTCTGATAAACTCTATTTTTGAATTTAATAGATATTCTTTCTGTATGACCATAAAGCATATCATATCCTACACTTTTGTCTTCAGATAGTATACTACCAAAGTCACGTGCCAATTCATTACAATAAAAATTACTAATATCAAATCTATTATCTAATAAATTCATAGTAGATGGAATACAAGAAATAATATCTACCAGTGACAATAATAATAATTCTTTTTCCTTTTCACAAAATGTAATAAAATCACCATGTACTTTTTCTTTTAACATGTAATCTCTCATAACATTTTCTTCCATCATAATACTACTCCTTTTCCTGTTGTTCCAAATTTCCGTACTCCATACAAAGTGCGGCTTCCTGTGGAAATTTTCTAACCATCTCATCAAATGGCATGTCTATCATCTCTGTTTTTATGCGTTTATACATAAAAGTACACCAAGGCATACACACAAAAAGATGCCATACCTGACTAAGATCTCCGTACCATTCCTGTAAATCAGTATAGCCATCATCATTTTTTACACTATCCCAATCATCTTTGTTTTTTAGTCTAAATTTAATTTTAGGAAGTTTAATAGAGGGTATACAATGACATATAGATGATGCTACACGCTCTACTAAATACAGCCACATAGGCCCTTCTTCTAATATAATAGAACTAGTATAAAAATGATCATTAAAACCGATATACCAAGACTTCATTATTTAGTATTCCTTCTTTTTTTTGGCGTTCTTTTATTACTCTTTTTACCCCCCTTTCCGCATGACCCCTTGCCTCTACCAGAAGACGGCCCCCCGCCCCCTACTGGACCAGTTCCATCCTTATTTGGCACTTTTTTTCACCCCCTTATATTCTAAAAGTACTAAAAATACTAGTATCAAATGGTATATAAATAACATGATTAAAAATTTTACGTATGTTAGTTGCAGTAGCCACATTCCAACTATGCACTACTAAAACAGCCTTATTATTTTCATTCTCTGGATTAAACACTAAAAATCTAACAAGTCCAAGCCCATCATCATTTAAAAATATATAATCAAACACAATGTTTTTCAAATAATTTATAGCATTTTCAACACTCTCGGACAAAAATAAGTCGTTATGTCCGAACCTATCTAAAAAGAAATCTAGCCTACTATTTGAATTTTCCAACACTAGTATTTTCATGACGACCTCTCAACTTCACAATGAGATAGTTTACCATTTACTTCACCGCCACAAAATATACAATAACACATAGCAACCCCATACTTACTAACATCTATGTTATTTACATCTCTATTTAATTCTATCCACGTAGCCATCCACACACCGCTATCGTTTTTAGAAAACACATCTGTATTATCAATAAACCACCGCATAGACTCACAATCCTTACCACATGGACTATCCTTCATAGCCACCTCACAGTATATTATAGAACAAAAATCACATTTTGCTAGGTATTATTTTTAATAACTACTTAAAGACTAGGCATACAACCTAATCTTTAAGCAATTAACTGTCTATAACAACCCACCTTGATAAGCTTTCTTTTTATCGTACTTCCTTCCAAAAGTACTCCACCCCTCACTAGGATAATTTTTATTAACCAACATGCCATCAGCAGAGGCTTCCTTTTTATCCATTACATCTCGCTGTGCTTTTTCAACAGCCCCTAACCCAGTTATCAATAATTTGTCATTCAACATTTTTAATACTGTACTTCCAAGTTCATACGGATTATAATTGTACTCCCCTCTATCTGTACCAAAACCAACACCAACCTCTTTCTGAGGATTCATAGTGTCAGCACCAGCACCAGTAAATACGGTTAAATCATAATTATCAGAGCGTCTAGTCCCCTCATTCAACGCTCCAAAATTAGACTTTTTAGCGCCAGGTGCCCTCATAGATACCCCGCCTTTCCAATTCTTACCTATTGAAGCGGGTTTGTCAATTTGAAAAAAATTATACTCGCTGTCCATTAATATATACCTCCTTTATGAAATAAAAAAAAGGTTTAGTAGAAATTCACTAAACCCTTCACTATATATTATAGAACATTTTTTCAGTTTTGCTAGGTACTTTTTTTAATTTTATTACTTTTTTTTCAACCATGTATAATAAAACGTTGTTAAAAATATCCACTATTTCCCTTATATCTTTCCCCCATTCAACTAATTCAATGTTATTCCCGTCCAACATAATGTCTACATATCCCTTTTCAACGTCGTCTACACATACAGCTTCTATAGGACCATAAATAACTTTTTTAGCCCCGGCATTTATAATACTCCTAAAACAAACCGAACAAGGATGTCCAGTAATATAAAACGTGGAGTATTTTAGTGCTGTGCCAGTCATAGCCGCATTAGATATAGCATTCGTCTCAGCATGTGCCATAAATGGATACTTCTCTGGGGACGTTAAAGGAATTAGATTGTCATTACACCCCCTTGGTGGCCCATTATAACCAGTACTTAATATAGCTCTATCATCATTGATTATTACGCAACCATGTTTAGTATTTGGGTCTAAAGATCTTTGAGAAACAACAAGAGCCAGCGCTAAAAAATAGCTATCCCAATCAGGACGCAAATCATCAAACATAATTTAATACCCCCTATCACATCTGTGTATAATAAAATGTAGTACATTGGACAATCTATGAAGTATCATACCAGCAAAAAGCATTAAAACAAACAAGGGTAACTTGTCTTGTCTATATAAAAACAACATCCCAACGTAAAAAAAACTAACCCATACAGACATACAATATGCACAATCAAATAATGCATCCATAAAAGACCAAAATTTATTTTTCTCAGACCTCGCAAAACAATACTCCCTAATAGGTGCAAACACATCAGACTTAGTTATTATATTAGTTGTAGCTTCAATTAGCACAACAACAGCTAATAAATATAAAAAAAACATTAAACTCATTACACATCTCCTTTTATATAATTCGCCACATCCTCATCAGTCAACAATTGAAAATTTATTAATTTACCGTCATCATAAACAGCAGTTATGTGTCCCCATCCATGCTTATCTACCCCAAATAAACCATTCAAAATACCAGTAACCCCCATACTGAAAAAACCTTCATTAAACACCGCAACTTGTACACTAGGATGATCTGCTATTTTTTCATTACAATTAACACGTACTGCAAATAATGCCTTAACAGCGTCTGGATCAAGCTCAATAAGTGAATTTAAAAACTCTACCACTTCTTCAATTTTTATTTCTTTTTTTATTGCCATTTCCCCCTCCTCCTACCCTATATAGTATACGTATCGAAAACCTCCCTATCTGCTACAAGAGATCTTCTTATTATTTCCCTATCCATATCATTTATTTTATGCCCAGATGCCACCTTAGCTAGAATATTAATGACATAAAACCTAATAGCGTGGCTTAAAATTTTAACCTCAGTCAACATACAACCATCACTGCTCGGTACAAATATATCACATATATTATCGGTGCCTATTTTAACATAAACTCCAGCTTCTAACATTTCCAACACTCTTGCTATTGAATTATGAGTATAAGACTTAAGTGGTCTTATTTGTCTCATTGATAATGCAGCACTAGGACAACAAATAACCCCTATATTATTTTCAAGCAACCCGTCTACCATTCTATTAAATCTATCTTCTGAGTACGTAGATGGAGACAGCACATGTATTGCCCATACAGTAGGTTTATTTTTTTTATTAGATTGTATTTTTGGAGACCCTATCCACTTAACTCCCTGAATAAGTAAATTAGTTCCATGCTCAGTAACAACATTTGTTTGATCTACATGTACATGCACTTCCTTATTTAACGAGCATCCTAGTGTCAATACCTCTTTTATATGATTTATAGCCCCAATAGAATCCGGTACGTCGTCCTTTTCAGGCAAACCACCTAAAAAATCACAATTTACAGCTGCCTCCTTATACACTTCCAATCTCTCTGGCTTTTTAAAACCAAATATTGGAGTTATACCCACTTTAATAGTAATTTTATCTTTATACTCCTCTTTGATTTCATTTATAATATTCAAAACACTCTGCCCATTATCAGGTATATCAGGAGATGCATCCACCATTGTGTATATGGTCTTCGTAAACATTTCACATTGCCTGTCTAATGAGTATTTTATTCTTTTTCTAAGATTATCCTCATTATACGCTGGGCCTTTATGTAAATCACCGATTAAATTTTGCTTAACTCTCAACGGTAACGAAGCGCCTTCTACTGGGTCTATACCTACGAACTGTAAATACTCCAAGGCTAAAGTAGAAGCCCTATCTAAATGGGCATGTGCATTTGTAAATCCACCAAAGTTCCCTATAGACTCTAAAAACAAGTCATCATATTCACTATTCGAATATCTAAACGTCATTATATATAACCCCTTCTATTCATTAGATTCTAAATCTTCTTCTAATATTTTACAATAAACAGGGTCTATTTCAGATGCTACAAACTCCCTATTCAACTTCTTACACAATTTTATCTCTGAACCGCTACCTCCATAAGGTATAAAAACCAAATCACCTTCATAGCTCATTGATTTTAAAAACAACGAAATTAACCCATCAGGTAAAATACACGGGTGGTAATCAACTCCTGCTTTATTTTTACTTACATTTTTAACTTGATCAAAATAAAACCATGAATAAGGAGTACGCCCTTTAGACCCCTGTTCTATCAACTGTTTTACTCTTTTATCGGTAGGATTTTTATAATTCTCTGCAACCGCATTTTTATCAAACACAGACTTTTTACTTTTCCTTGTGTGTAATACACTTCTATGAGCAGTAGTTAACCTATTAGGAGAAAACCCAGTATTAGTGTTGTACACCCAAACGTAATTAAAAATTTCAAAAAAAGCATCGTCTAGATACTTAACTCTTAAATAGGAGTTATTTTTATCATAATTTATAAATATAGCATTTCCTGTGGGCTTAAGTACTCTATAAATTTCCTTCGCCAATAAAATATAATTATCAATATACTTATCAAACTTCACTTTATAAGATTTATTATTATATTTAATACCCACATTATAATCTGGATCAGCAATAACCAAATCAACACTGTCATCATCCATTAAACTAAGTAATTCAATTTCAGTCATATTATAAACTTTGTTGCACTCTACCATAAAGTTCCCCTCCCCTCTTCCTTTACCACATTTTAAAAATAGGCATAACCCAATCTGGGCATTTACCTCTAGCAAACATAACTACACCTTTTATATACTCCGGTGGTACACTAAGCATCTTACTAAAATACTCCATAGACCTCCCAGTTGTCAACACATCATCTACAACTAACCAAGTACGAGAATCAGAAGTGTACTTAGATAAAGCGTTAGCAAGTCTAGTACCTCCTTTTGGAACACCACAAACCACTCCAAAAGATACTTTTTTCGCTATTATATGAGCTAAAGTATCAAGGTCATCGTCTGTTAACACATCGCATTCGATTTTGAAATTACTAATACCCCCAGAATGCATAACAAAGTCGGGCATTGTTTGAAAAAGATTCATACTACAATTCTCCTTTGGAGCTGATGGTAGGACTCGAACCTACATTCTCCTGATTACAAATCAGGTGCTTCCCCATTTTAGCTACACCAGCGTCATCATATATTATAGAACAAAAATCACATTTTGCTAGGTAAATAGTTACAACAAAGGTAAATCACCAGTCACTTTATCAATCTTACTTTCAAAGTCAGGACCAATAGCAACCGCAGTATATGTAGGTTTCTTAAATTCAGTTAGCCCTGCATCTAAAATAACATAAGTAGCTATATCATTATCCTTGCACTTATCAACTATCTCAAAAAATTCTTTTTCTGATTTAACATACACTACTATTTTTTTGAAAATACCAGTAAGCCATGTATATACAGGACTATCTTTTAAAAGATTGTACTCCAATTTATACCAAGAACTCCTGCTTGCTGTATCATGCACATATACCTGATTCATATTATCAGAGATAGACTTGACAGACGCATGTGCAACTTGTGCAGCTATTTTACCTTTCCTCATATTTAGATCTTTTCTAACAACAATAACTTGTTTAACATCCTCCATTACAGATACTCCTTCACCCCTTTATATGTTTTTCTATGATATTCACACGGTCCATACAACTTTATAGCATCACGGTGAAACTTAGTACCATACCCTTTATGTTTATCAAGCCCATAAATTGGGTATAATTTATGTAAATCTAACATCATCCTATCTCTTGTTACTTTAGCTATTATACTAGCAGCAGCAATAGAGACGGAAATATTATCTCCATTAACTACTGCTTTCTGATCTATATTAATATTAGGTATTAAAAAATTACCATCTACTAAAACAAAATCAACTTCATTTCTAACATCAGCAACCACCAGCTTCATAGCCATTTTTGTGGCTTCAAGTATATTAACTTGATCTATTATCTCAGCACTTATTGCATGCACTGAATAGGTACACGCACTTGTTATCTTACCATACAAATATTCTCTTTTTTTTGCTGACAATTTTTTTGAATCATTTATATCTGAAGTGTCAAAACCGTTGGAAATAATAACACCAGCAGCCACTACAGGCCCTAGCAATCCACCCCTTCCCGCTTCGTCAATCCCTATAATACATTTGTACCTTTCATTTTTTAATTTGTACTCTAAATCATAAGTTGGTTTTTTAGTCATACTTTTACACCGCAGTGGATTTAAAAGAATCAAGATTTCCAGTCAATGGATATTGTTCTGCTAACAATGCATCCGCTTTAATCCTTTCTTTTTCCATCTTCACATATTTTTTCCTATCCCAATACCAATCTGGGCGTAATGTTGAATGTATATGCTTCTTTTCTTTCACTTTAACACTATCTAATACAAATTTACTACAAGCACGTCTCTTATTAACCCTTACTTTACTTTTTTTAAGTGCACAACTCCCTTCCTTTTCGTGTAGACATGTTTTACAAGTAACTCGCATACTACTCTCCTTTTTTAAAATATCTTTTTGATTCACTATACAACTTAATATACTGTGCAACTTCTCTAAGATCTAGCACCCTTAACACACCTAAATTATGAAAAAACTTATTCCATGGTTTAGTAACTAAGTACGTTCCATATTCTAATTCAATACCAGAATGTAATATACTATTAATAGCATCTTGACTATCATCAACAAAAACAGAAACACCCGTTTCTTTTATGATTTCTACTTTATCTTTATCACTAGAAGAAGTGTAATATATACTATCACATACTATTCCATGTTCGTCTAACCAAGCTTCAACAATTTCTTTTTCATAATCATATCTAGATGTAATTATAATAATTTCAGAAAAAAAAGATCGTAATTTTAATAAAGAGCCTTTCGCATTTCTACAGGGCTCACTAACTTTAAGTAAAGCTTCCGTATGCATTACTTCCAGTAAATGAGAAGAAACCTCTCTACTAAAATAATGATTCTTTTCTATCTCTAAACAAGGGTACCCTTCCTCTAAATCCAAATATAAATTAAATTTATTTCTTATGTAGTCATTAATTCCTTTATGCAAATCACAAATAACACAATCAAAATCAAGTCCTATTTTACCGTACATAAATACACTCCTATTATTCACATTTACTTGCACCACATTCAGTGCACTTAGTGCACCCTTCTGTGTATACTAACGTCTTTTTGCCACATTCTGGACAAGGTTTCTGTAAAGCATGGTCCTGAACAAACTGAGATAAGAACTTTTTTATTCTAAATATGAATGTACCTGGTATTGCATCCTCTACACCATCTAAAATCTTCACTATATTTATTACTTTAACATTGTGCCTCAACAAAAACCCTAACATTCTACAAACTTTTACTGGGTTTTTCTGGTAACTATACTTTTTCTTTACTATTTCCAGCATACTAGCGCTCAAACCTTCTTCCAGAGCTAGTTCCTCTAGTTTATCTATTGCATTAAATGTAAGTACGTTATCCTCTTTATTATTGGTATTTACAAAAATAGCAAAAGGCTTATGTAAGGACTCGTCTTTAAAAGCCACGTGTACGTACCATTTCTTACCCTCACTTTTTAAAATATATCCTTTAGCTGGGTATTCAGCAGGCAACTTAACATCTTGTACAATTATGTCTTCATTCCTTTGGTTTTTAAATACATCTAAAAACTCTTCTTGTTGTTCCTTTACAGTTTTTTCTTGTTTATCTACTTCAAGAATACACACAGATGTGCCCTCTCTGTAAGTAGTGCATCCTTTCACACCATACTTATGTAAAGTACTGTACACTTGTTTAAACTCATCGAAAGATGTGTCATTTGATAAATTAATAGTCTTAGACATGGATTGATCTATCACAGAAAAAGACTTTAAAACACTTAAATGATTTTCTATTGGTAATTCCATAGCTCCCTTCAAAGATTTACTTCTTTCTTTTGCTATTTTATACCCATAATCCATCAAAAGAATTCTTCTACATAGACCTGTATTTTTATCAATCCTATATTTACCATCTATAGACATTAACACAGTTTCATCTGCTACAGTGTCTTCCTTAAAATAATCAGTTTCAAACCACTCCCCCTTATGTACATTTGGGTACACAAAAGAACAACTTTGTCCTTCTACTCTACTCCACCTATAAAATTCTTTGGCAAACACAGGCTCCAAACCACCAGATATATTACCCGCCACTATCGATAAAGATCCATTCGGAGCTATAGCTGATAAAGCAGAATTACGAATACCATGTTTTCTAATTAACTTCATTGTACTTTCGTATAAAACACTATTATGCTTTACATACCCACCCTCAAGCATTTTTTCATCGTAAATTTTAAACGGCCCTTTTTCTTCAGATAATTTAGCAGATGTTTGATACAGCGTGTTCATAAACCTAACTAATAAATCATCTAAAAATTTAACACATTCTTCACCTCCATATTCAATACCCATCATCATCATTAAAGATCCAACACCTGCAATACCTATTCCAATTTTACGTTTTAATTCTGCCCCTATTCTATAAAGCTCTAAAGGATAGTTAGATATGTCTATAATATTATCCAACGCCCTTACTAACAATGCAGCAGCCTCTAAAAAACCACAATAATCAAAAACATCATGCTCCATGCTATAAAATTTCGTTATGTTTATAGAACCTAGATCACACACATCTCCAATAAGTTCTAACTCATTATCGTATTCTACCACACCAGTAGATCCAAATATTTCATTACACGGATTAGGCCCCATTATAGAACTATGTTCAAGATACCATAAATTATCCATCTTTCTAACAGTATCTATAAAAATTATACCGGGTTCATTCCTATTGTATGTATTAAATAGTAGTAAGTCCCATAGATCTGTAGCTTTTAATGTTTCATAAACAACATAAGGGTACCCTTTTTCAGCCCATTTTTCAAAATCACCATTCCATTCTGAAGAGTACTTTTCAAAATTAATATCAGGGAACCATAAATCCCAACTAACATCCTCATCAACAGCTTGCATAAAAGCATCTGTAATAAGTACAGACATATTCATTTTCGTCAATCTATTAGGACTAGTTTTAGCATTGATAAACTCTTTTATATCTGGATGACATATACTCATAGTAACCATTGTGGCACCTTTACGTATAGTATTTTTAAAAGGAGTCCCTTGTTTGGATTCTTCTTTCGAAACATCCCCTGATGTAATTACATCTGATACTTTATCAAATATTTCTAAAAATTTAATTGCTCCAGGAGTAGTAACTCCTATTTTTCTAATAAGAGTTTTTGATGGTCTTAGAAAATTGCAACAAAAACCAACACCACCTTCTGTTTTTAATGTCAATGCATACTTAGTAATAACATCAAATATACTTTCAAGTGAATCTGCGTCTTTCAAAGGAATAGGTTCTATAAAACAATTAAATAATGTTAGCCCATCTTCCTCTATTCCTATATTAGAATTAATTCTTCCACCAAATAACACCATAACATTAAGCAATCTATCGTATAATTCAGTTCTAAAAACTTCTTCTTCATCTTTTTTGAATATATTATAGGCTATCCTATAACAGTATTCTTCATATGTCTCGTTTTTGTATCTATACTTATCATTCCAGGTCTGCTCTTGAAATTCATCAATAAAATACCCCATTTGTAATAAAAACCTCCGTTAATATTTATCTACCAGTAGAATTAAAACCGCCTGTACCTCTATCTGTTTCACTTACTTCATCTACAAATTCAAATTCAGTGTGGATACACTCAACTATTCGCCCTTGTGTAATTCTATCCCCTTTTTTTATTTCTACACTTTCTTTTCCTAAGTTTAATAAAACTATAAATAAAACACCACGATAATGAGAGTCTAGGGTACCAGGACTATTTGGTATAATCAATTTATTTTTACAAGACAGCCCACTTCTAGGCCTCAGTTCTAACATATACCCTTCCGGAACTTCGAATTTAAGCCCTGTAGAAAATTTAACAGACTCACCAGCTGGAATAACTGCCCCTTCCACCGTGCGTATATCAAAACAAGCATCCGTACTATAAGCATATGTAGGCACACATGCATCTTTATGTTCTTTTTTTATATTAATCTTCATTATTTTTTTCTCCTCTTCTAGTTCCTATAATCTAAAACTTCTCGTTTTAGTAATTCTTTAGACTTTTTCCTATCATACCCTTGTTTACCCTTTTTTGAAGATAAAGGCCCTCCTTTTTTTAAAGGTAAAGGAATTCTTAATGACTTGAGTACGTCTAACTCATCTATAACAAACTTGTTTGTCTTAGCCATCTTTTTAATGTCCCCTTTTAAATTTAAATTTACCCCCTATAAGAGATGGGTTTGTTAACATAATAGAACCTATACCAATTTCTTCACACCCAAGATTTTTAAGTGCTTTTAAATCGTCTATAGTTTGAAACGAACAACCAGCAACATTGATACCAGATCTTATCAAAGTTTCTATAGCCCACCAATTTTTTTCTTTGGCCTTCTCACCAGATACAGCCCATTCAGTTCCATTACGTGATTTTACAGAATTCAAACGTATTCCTTTAACTTTGTCTAGATCATATACCCATGGATCAGAGTTATAACCTAACTTAAGATAAATTGGGTGATTACTTATAGGTATATGTCTGTTACGTTGGTAAGGTATATTTGGACATGAAAAATTTAATTCTATCCCACGTATTTTAACATGAGATAGCATATCAACCATAATAGCTATTTGATCATCATTACCAAATAAAGACACTATTGCATCTGGATTATTGCCTGCATAATCAACCATCCATGCACCTATACCTATATTATCTAATCCTACACTATTGTACACTGAATTTCCCCATTTAAATACTTTCCATGGTGTTCCTGTATTCGCGCTTAATGTTAAAGTTTTTGTTACAAAAGGGTACTTTGGAAAATTATAAAACCTATGCCACCATCTACAATATTCTTTACCGTACTGTAACCCATACTTCATAACACTCGCAGAATAAAAATATTCCATACCCTTATCTCCTTATTTACTTTTTATAAAACGTAAATTACCACAATCCCATATATAATCCCATTTTAAAATAGTCATCATTTGCATTTCAGTATGTTTTAATGGATCTATACCAAGCTCATCTAATTCATCTTTAAACTTAGTTATTACAACATTCTTTCTAAAAATAAATCTATGCATCCTAATAGGGACATCCTTAAAATACCAATAATTGGGATCAGTTGTATACGTATAATCAAAACCTAGTTTATTATATAAACCACCATCACTCCATCTTAAATCAGCAAAAGTTAAAATTTTATTCCAACCATAATTTCTCTCGAAATTTTTAAGAAGTTTGGATGCAATACCTATAGCTCTAAAATTAACATCAGTACAAAATCTACTTAACTCCCATTCACCTTCTTTTGTATGCTTATTACCCTTCGCACGTGAGGGTTTATGAAAAGTCATAACAGATACCAGCTGAGACCCATAGAACGCACCTAATTTTATAGACGCCCCAGTATAACCTTGTAGATGAAATGAATCACAAAAAACCCTAGCATCACGAGCTTCTATTTCGGTAATAACACACTTACGCGCATATATTTTTTTACCAGTATTCATACCAAGTATATTTTTAACTCTAGACATTACTATAGTAGGTCTGTTTATATACTCATCTTCAAATACAGTTATCAATCTGTAACCTGCATCATTACACGCCTTTAGTCTTTCGATATGATATTTCTTTTTCTTACATCCATTATTAACACTATAATCAGATAAAACTTCAAATATTATAGCAAGTTTTTTATCTGGAAATACTATATCTAATACATAATCAATTACAATATCAACCGAACCAAAAATAATTGAACCATCATAAATAGATTCTATATCCTTGTAAAAATCATTTGAAATACTCATAACCACCTACTTATTATTGTTTATAAATTTTATGATATTTAATTTACACACACTAGTATCATTAATCCATTCTTTATATTTTATTATCAATAAATCTATACCCAAATCATCACATACATTTTTTTTAAGTCTATCACAAATTGTACTGTTTTCGAATGAGTGCCAATACTCACCATTAAATTCTATTGCCTTTTTTAACTCAGGAAACCATATATCTAATTCTAAAAACTTACCAGTTATGGAATTAAATATAATTGTCCTATCGTTAAACACCATTTGTATATTAAAATCTAAACTCATTATAAAATCTCTTACTTCTATTTCTTGTTTAGAAATTTTGTTACTACAATCCGGACATCTATATTTCTTTTTATTATTCCAATTACTCCATGTAATCGTATTTATATGCCCATTAGGACACTTGTACTGTAATTTTGTATGGGCATTAACATAACTATCACTTAGTACTATATACCCTTCCTTTTCAAAAGATACTTTTATACGCTTTATATCCACCCTAGCATTTCCAGCGCATTGTGCACATCTTTTACCAGCTTTCCAACTACTCCAACAAATGGAATGTCTATGCCCATTCTTACAAATGTAATTTAATTTTTGTTTACAATTACTATATACTTCTGTTAAAAGTGTATAATTTTCTTTTTTAAATTCTTTTTTGATGAAATCTATCGTCGGTTTAACCACTCCAGCACAATAAGGGCACCGTTTACCTGTTTTCCAATTATTCCAGCTAATACTGTGTTGATGGTTTTTAGGACATATATAATCTAATTTTGTGCTACTATTTACATAACTATCCGATAGTAACTGATAATTTTCTTTTTCAAACTCTGCTTTTACTGTTTCAATCCACGCCCTCGCACAAAGAGGATTACTTTCACCAATCTGCATAGTGCAATTACCCTTTCAACCAACAATCACCTACTAAACTATCGGCTTCCATTTTAACTATATTAAAAAACTCACCAAATCCATCTATCAACGCTTGAGATGTTATTTCAGCCACTGGTTCTACATGATCTTCATGGCATTCGACACTAACTTCATCATGCACCGTCAATACTAATTTAGCATCATATGGTTTCAATCTTTCAGTTAGATATACCATTGCCTGTTTTATTGTATCAGCATTCGACCCTTGAATTCTATGATTTTTACCAGCCCTTTCTATAGCCCCTTTTATCTTACTGAAATCAGGATCAGAAGGTGCCGGTAACGCATAGTTCCTCCTTCTACCACTAATAGATGTGCTATACCTGTTATATACAGCATCTCTACCAGATCTATCTAAAAAGGCTTTAACTTTTCTATACTTACTGAAATATATATCAATAAGTTTTTGTGCCTCTTTTTCAGATATACGCAAACGTCGCGCCAAACCAAATCTAGTTAAGCCATAACAATTGTGTGTAATAAAACCATTAGCAAGAAAATACTGATGTTTGTCAACTGATATATCCCATACTGGTTTAACCCCCTTAGACACAATACCCTCTATAGATAGAGGCACTATATTGTTAGTACGTATAAAGTTTAAAAAATCATCATACTCACTAAGTAATGGTAAATTTATATCTCCAATACTAATTTCTTTACTATTGTTGGTACAATTGTAAACAACATCGTAAATATCTTTTATTTTGATTAACCTATCAAGCCTATCATGTTGATAAGGCACATGATACACTGATTGTGAATATTTTGCAGTATTAATACATTTATTGTTTTTATGCTTAGTCAAAAAACCAATAGTACTTAAAAAAATCTCCCTTGATTTGTTAGACACTATTCTCAATACATAATATAACTCACCAGGGTACTCTTTCCTTGTTTCTGGAATAATAGAAACCAATACACCAAAATTCAATAGCATTATTTGTAAATCTTTCACCAACTGCTCAGACTTACTACTATAAGTTACAGAATACCCCTTACCATTAACTTTAGCAGACCCATCCCCTTCAAATAACCATTTCAAAAACATAGCCTGGATATTTTTAGGAGACTGCTTAATACAATCAGGCACACATATACTCTTTGTTTTATCTTTATTTACAACATTACAAA
>Ga0209345_10001834_pt1 | contig 24617 bp, 26 predicted proteins | sample Cruoilmetagenom7_FD_187294 | JGI IMG/M metagenome (GOLD analysis project Ga0209345, IMG submission 187294) | Oil polluted marine microbial communities from Coal Oil Point, Santa Barbara, California, USA - Sample 7 (SPAdes) (version 2) | ecosystem: Environmental > Aquatic > Marine > Oil seeps ...
CATGATTCCGGCCCCGGACCCGCCGGGACTGGAAAAGCACAGGGCTGGTGCTTACAGCATGTCGAGATTGATGCCGACGGTAATCGCGCCGATCGGCTCACCGGTTTCCGGATCGGAAATGGTCACGCTGGCCTGCGACTGAAGCGCCTGGGTGGATTCGTCTTCCTCGATCTCGTCGACAAAAACCACTCCGGCACCCGCACCGTAGGTCTTCTGCCACTTGGCTTCGTCACCCTGCCAGTAATCGGAGGTGACATCGCTCTGGCCGACATTGAGGCCCTTGGCGTCCATCACGAACATTTCCGTGATCATGCCCTGGCTGCCTTCCTTCTTTTCCATCAGGAACTTGGACAGTTCACGCGCCAGCACCTGGTTGACGAAAGGCTTGTCCGAAGCGGTTGCCTGCGCACGCCATTCCTTGTCGAGCTTGTCGATCGCAGCCGCATCAAGGCCGCTGGTCTTTGCATTCTGTTCCTTGATGGCGCCGACCACGACCGGATCCGTCAGCCATGTTTCGACACTCTGGCTGATGAATTCCTTGACCGGGCCGACATGGGCTTCCTCGGCCTGGACACTGACAGGTGCAAACGCGATCGTGGTGGCAGCAAGCAGGGCTGATGCAAAAAGCTTGGTCTTCATTTCGGTCTTCTCCTCGTTTTGAAGTGGGGTGCGATCGTCACTGATCGCCATTGCTCTTGGTACGCTGGCTTAGAACTCTTCCCAGTCGTCCGTGCTCTGGGCGAGCGCGGCATTGCCCTGGGCTTGATACTGGGGTTGTGCGGCCGGTCTGGACGCAGACGCAGGCCGGGCAGCAACCGGTGGTGCGGGTCGTTGTGCTTCCGGCGTCCGGGCGGCAACCGCAGCCCCGGTCAGCTTGAAGGATTTGACGACGTCAGCGAGACGTTCGCATTCACCGGCCAGCTTCTGCGATGACGTATTGCTGTCCTGAACCATGGCCGCGTTCTTCTGGGTCATCGTGTCCATCTCGTTGATGGCCGTGTTGACCTGCGACAGTCCTGTCGCCTGTTCGCGGGCAGCCCGGGAAATCGAATCGATCTTCTGCGCCACCGCCGTGATCTGTTGTTCGATCTGCTCCATGGACTGTCCGGTCCGGTTGACCAGATCGACACCATTGCTCACCTGGACTCCGCTCTCTTCGATCAGGTCCTTGATCTCCTTGGCGGCATTGGCCGAGCGCCCCGCCAGGTCCCGGACTTCCTGCGCAACCACGGCAAATCCCTTGCCGGCCTCACCGGCGCGCGCCGCCTCGACCCCGGCATTCAGCGCCAACAGGTTGGTCTGGAAAGCGATATCGTCAATCACCTTGAGAATTTGCGCGATGCGGGATGAGGATTCCTCGATCCCGCCCATGGCCGTGATTGCCGAGCGGACAATCTCCGACGACGATGTCGCTGCGTCACGCGTTGATCCGACAAGATCACCGGCTTCGCTGGCCTGCTCGGAGGAAGCCTTGACGGTGGTGGTGATTTCATCGAGCGCCGCAGCCGTCTGTTCCAGCGCGGCAGCCTGCTGTTCGGTCCTGCGGGCCAGCTCGTCGGTGGAACCGCCCAGGCTGTCCGACGCCTGCTTGACTGCATTTTGCGCACTGTCGATGGTACCGACCGTCGCCTCGAGCGCTTCAAGCGCCCTGTTGAAATTGTCCTGCAGCGCGGCAAATTCACCGCCAAGGTCGGGGACCCGGGCTGTCAGATCGCCGGCGGCAAGCTTTTCGAGCGCGGTGCCGAGTTCCTCGACCACCTTGCGCTGGGCCTCGGAGGAGCGTTCGGTCTCGCTCATGTTGGCCTGGCGCTCCGCATCGAGTTGTTCGCGCTGCCGCACCATCTCGGCATCGGCTTCCAGCTTCATCCGCGCGGCGTCACAGAATTCGGTCAGGGCACGCGCCACGACGCCGATCTCGTCGCCCTTTTCCGCATGCGGAACAGGGGCTGAAATGTCACCGGCCTGCAACTCGCCGATACGGCGGTTCACATCGGCCAGCGGCGTGCCGACAAACTTGCGCATTGCGAACAGCAGGATTGCGACCGAGATGATCAGAACCGCAATCTGCGACACCATTGCCTTGAGCGCAAAATCCCGCGCTGACATGGCGATATCATCCGTCGTCCAGACGGTTTTGATCTGTCCCAGCGATACGCCATCCTTGCCGGCGGGCAACGGGGCGGAAACGACTACCGACGAAGCCCCTTCCTCGATAACCGCATCTTTCAATTCGCCGGGATTGGAATTCAGCACCTGTGTCAGTGACGCTTCAGGCGTTTCCGCCCGCGTCCAGACATCAACCTGGTCTCCGGCCTGATTGAAGGCGGTAAAGCCGACAAGAGCGAGCTTCGGATCATTCTGGAAGATCTCGTAGGCCGAGCGGATCGACTCGGTCTTGCCCCACTTCACGCCCCCAGCGGCCTGGGCGCCGATCTGGGTGGTGTCCTTGATCCAGTTGCGCTCAGCCATTTCCAGCTGGTTCGCACCCGACATCTGCGAGATCGCAAAACTGGTAACAGCAAGCCCCAGCAGATTGACCAGAATGACGGTAATCGCGATTTTTTGCGTAATGCTTCGCGTTGAGCCTTTGGCTTTGCCAGCCAAGGCCTTGCTCAGATTGAACCCCATGATACCCCCTCAACAATTGCAGTCGCCAAGTCCCGGTTATGCAATCATTGCGGGCCGACGGGCTTCATGTCCGACGTCTGACCTAGTCCTCAAGTATTAGAGATTAGGCACAACTGGTTTAATTACCCTTAATTACTAGGGGGAAGCGCTCACATGCTGTGCAAACCATGGGCACCTTGCCAGAATTTTGGGCAATCCGAAGACGCCAGGAGACAAAACAACACTGGAAAACACCGAATACGTGACTGGCAGTTGTTTGTGACAATGCTCACGCTTACCGATCAGAAACCACCCTTTACAGCGACCGATACAGCAGGAAACCCAAATGCCGAAAAAGAAGGTCCGGAAAATATATGACGCCCTTATCGAGGGAGCCTACCAAGGCCTGTCGGATGCCGAATTGCACGACTATGTCTTTGAGCGTTGTCCCAAGGCAACCAGCAAGCGGCTGGTCCGCGCCGCCTTGCTCGCGCTCAGCGATCCCGACGTCAAGGATCGAAACGTTCTCAACGTGATTTACGCGCTTGCCATCAAGCACCGGCTCGACGGTGGCCCCGATGTCGAGGAAGATGATGACTGAGCTGCCGTCCGCTACCGGCTTGGCGCGCGGCAGGTTGCCCTGAACCGCAGCGGAGACCGGTCAGTCACCCGTCATTCAGACAGGCGACCAGCCCCCATCGCCCGCGTCATGTATGCCACCAGTGCCGATCCGGCCGTATGCATCTCTCCGGAATTGTCGATAACGACATCGGCCTCCAGCCGCGCATCCAGCGCTGCGGCACGCTCAAGCCTTGCCTCTATCTCCGACGCACTCTCCCGGCCTCTTGCCTGGAGCCGTTGCGCCAGCGTGGCCGGGTCAACCCGGATCTCCACGGCCACAGCACTCGGAAACACCTGCTGAATGACATTCCAGGCCCCCCTCGATCCATTGACCACCGCAAGGCGGCCTTCTGCCAGATGGGCTTCTATGGTGCGTGGCAAGCCGTAACGCAGTCCGTTCGCAGTCCATGTCAGTGCAAACTGCCCCTCGTCGATAGCCGCATCGAACTCGGCCTCGGTCATGGCGACATGGTCTTCGTTTCCCGCATCGGCAGGCCGGGTGATCGCCCTGCGCACAAACAGCACGTCTGCCCGGCCGGCAAGCTGATCCCGCGCATAGGACATCAGCGTGTCCTTGCCCGAACCACTTGGCCCGAGCACCACGATCAACCGGCCCGGAATCGTGCTTTTGAGGTTCGCCGACAATTGCATCAGGCGACCCGTTCGCCTTGCCGCCAGACCGAACGCACCACCGGAACGCCGCTCTCCCGGCGCACCCGGACAAGGTCAGCGCGCTTTCCGGGCGTCAGGCTTCCCCGGTCATCCAGCCCGACCGTTTTCGCAGGCGTTGCTGTCACCAGCCGGATCGCGGCAGGCAGGTCGAGATCGTCGACTTCATCGGCAAGCACGAACGGCGCGTGGATCAGGCTGAACGGAATATAATCCGATGACAACACGTCCAGAACACCGGCCCGTGCCAGGTCGGTCGCCGCGATATTTCCGGAATGGGAACCGCCACGCACCACGTTCGGCGCTCCCATCAGGACGCTCATGCCGGCCTTGTGAGATGCCTGTGCCGCCTCGATGCTGGTTGGAAACTCCGCCAATTTCACGCCAAAACCGACAGCTTCCTCGACATGACCGAGCGTTGCATCGTCATGGCTGGCAATCGTGATCCCGCGCTGGGTACAGGCGCTTGCGATAGCCTTGCGGTGCACATCGGAATACTGGGCCGAACATTCCTGCCGCCGGGCGACGAAGTGCGCGAAGGCCTCGTCGGACAGGCCGCGCTTTGTCTTGTAGTACAGCGTGTACTGCTCCATCGTCTGGAACTGCCGCTGACCCGGCGCATGGTCCATCAGCGACGCCAGCCGCACCTGGGTATCGGTCTGGAAGTCGGCAAAATGATCGAGCACATCTGCCGCCGACACCTCGCAACGCAAGTGAATGAGATGATCGGCGCGCAACCGGTTTTCCGCCCGCGCCGAAGCAAGCGCATCGGCAATAGCGCGCATTTCGCCGACCTGAAAACCGTCATCAGCGTCAGACCCGAGCCGCAGGCAATCAAACACGGTGGTAATGCCCGAAGAGGCAATCTGGGCGTCATGCGACTGGATCGCCGAGATGGCATTCCAGCGCACGCCAGGACGCGGCGAGTAATGTGCTTCGAGATGGTCGGTATGCAGCTCCACCAGGCCGGGCAGGATGTAGTCCCCTTCCATGTCCACGCCGCTCGCCGAATTGCCTTCCGCGATCTCGGCAATCACGCCATCGCGGACCACCAGGCTGCCGGAAACGATCCGGTCCTCAAGAACAAGCCGGGCATTGGTCAAAATTGTCTCGGTGGTCATTCAGGCAGTCTTTCTATGCTGGCCGGACGCAAGCGGCATCCGGCTGTGGATTTGAAAAGGCGCGCCGGGTTCCGGCTCGACAAACAGCGTGAGCGCGCGAACCACGACCGGTCCGGCCAGGGCCGGTGCAAAATGTGTTTCCGCAGCAGCGGCGATGCGGGTGATGTCCGGCTCCGGCAGCCGGTTGGTCAGGGTCATGTGAAAACGGAAGCGGTCAAACACGTAGGGATACCCCCACCGCATCAGGTTTCTCAACTCGCCCGAAGACAGCGATTCCGGGTTGCGCCGCTCGATCTCTCTGTCGCTCAGGGGCGCGCGCAGCGGTTCGAACGCTTCAACGACAGCACCGGCGAACGCAGTCAACACCGGAGCCGGACCGCCCGGAACAAGCGCGACAAACCCTTCGAGACGCCCCACCGTCAACGATGGAATCTCAAACACGTCGGTCTGTTCGGCGAATGCTTCCATCGCCCTGACCAGGTCGGCTTCGCTCACCCCGTCGGCAAGACGGAACGGCGCCTTCAACGTCGCATGGAACCCGTAGCGCCGGGCCGGACCGGTGATCGTCGCCAGTTCACTGGCGCCAAGGCCGTCGAGATCGGGATGCTCGACCGGATTGCCGGTTGCGGCATCGCGTCCCAGCCAGCTTGACCCGAGCCGGTGAAGCGGTTCGTCCGAACCCGGCGAAAAATAGAAGGCATACCGCATCACATCTGTCCCCTGCCAATCAGCATCCCGCGCAACCGCGACGAAATCGTGTCGAACACATAGACCACGAAAAGGATCAGCAGCACCATATAGGCGACATTTTCCCAGTCCGAATTGGTCCGCATCGCTTCCCACAATTTCAGGCCGATGCCCCCGGCGCCGACCGCTCCGATGATTGTTGCCGAGCGGGTGTTTGATTCCCAGAAATACAGCGACTGGCTGACAAACACCGGCAAGACCTGGGGTACAACGCCGAACCGCTGCACCAGAACCGGATTCGCGCCCAGCGAGCGTACACCCTCACGCTGCTTCTCGTCGATATTCTCCAGCGCCTCCGAGTAGAGCTTTCCGAGTGTCCCCGTATCGGTGAAGAAAATGGCGGAAATACCGGCCAGCGGGCCGGGCCCGAAAGCGCGGGTGAAAAACAGCGCCCAGATCAGCATGTCGACCGAGCGCAGGAAATCGAACAGCCGCTTGGTCACCTGGTTGGTGAGGAAACTCGGCGTGATGTTGCGCGCCGCCATGAACGACAGCGGAAAGGCGATTGCCGTGGCAAACAGCGTACCGACAAAGGCCATGACGATGGTCTGGCCGAGCTTGACGAACACGTCGCCATGCTGCCACTCGGCATTGTTGAGGAAATTGTCCACTGCCAGAGACAGGTTCGACTGGGCCGGCTTGATCCGCTCGCCCCACAGGATCGTCGCCGTCACGTCGCCAAAGCCGCGGTTCCAGAACGGCGAAGACGTATCGAAAACGAAATTCTCCCAGCCCAGGAACCGTTGCCGGATCTTGACCTCGTCATCCTCGATTTCGACCCGCCCGGCAAAACCGAAACCGGCAATGATCTTTTCGCCACCCCGGCGCACGTCAACCCATTCCGGCAGCGCGCCCTCGGCGCGGACGATGCCGTCGGATCCGACATTGACCAGAACGGTCTCGGCACCGCGCTTCAGCGTCACCCGGTAAGGCTCCACCAGCACGGAACCTGCAGAACCCATGCTGACCTCGACGCGAACCGGCAGCACTTTCCGCTCCGACGTTGCTTTCGTCTCGGCCGCCTTTTGCCCGGCATCTGCCGCAGCGCCGCCGGTTGCCGCACCCGGCGCCATGAACCCGGTCGACGTCCCTTTCGCTCCCGGAACCAGGAAGCCCGTGGCCGCCGGCGGCGTCGCAACAGGCGCCGCAGTCGCCGCTTTGGTCACGACGGTGACTTCTGCATTTTCGGTCACCAGCCAGTCAGGCCTCGGGTCAGAACCCAGAGGTGAGTATTTTGGAAACTCCACCTCCAGATAGCCGTCGTGATAGACGATATCCGGCCGGACTTCGTAGGAGATCCAGTCAGCGAGATAGCTGCCGGCAATGTCCCAGCTGCCGCGCTGGATCACCTGCCCTACAGCGAACAGGTTCCAGGCAAACACCAAATAGATGGAGACCGCTGCCACCACCAATATCTTGCTGTAGCGGGTCAGAAACGATCGCTTGAACACATCCGGATAACGTCCGGTGATCTCGTCGAGCTGGCTTGCGGTTATGGCAGTCATGTCAAAGCTTCCCCATAGGCGCTTTCGAAGGCCTGCTCGCCAACCACCCGCTTGCGCAGCCATGCCGAGAACTGGTCGACGGCTATCACCGTGGTCAGAAGCAGGATGATGATGGCAATGGTCTTGGCCTCATGGCCACGGCTGATCGACAACCTGAGCGCCTCGCCAATGCCACCACCGCCAACCGCACCGATAATGGTCGAGGCGCGGACATTGATTTCAAGCCGCATCAAGGTGTAGCTCAGGAAATTCGGCAGCACCTGCGGAACCATGCCGAACCGGACCCGCTCGACCCAGTTGCCGCCAACCGCGCGCAGGCCTTCATCGGCCTTCATGTCGGCGTTTTCGACCACTTCGAAAAACATCTTGCCAAGCGACCCGATGGTGTGGATCGCCACCGCAATGATCGCCGGCACCGGCCCAAGCGACAGGATCGCGGCAAAGAAGCCGGCAATCACGATCTCCGGGAAGGCACGCAGGATTTCCAGAAAGCGGCGGACAAAGCCACGCAGCCAGGCCCGCGTGGTCAGGTTGGACGCGGCCAGGAAACACAGCAGGAAACCGAAGACAAAGCCGATGATGGTCGAGACGATGGCTATGTTGATGGTCTCGATCATCTTGAACACATATTCGGGCATGTAGAGGTTGGAGGTCAGCCAGACCCGGCCCTCCGGATAGTCGTATTTCAGCGATCCATCGGCATAGGGACTTTCCAGATCAAACAGCGCCCGCCAGACTTCCCAGCCGTCGCGCGGGATCATGTCACCGAAAAAATCGAAGAAATGCGGCAGCCGGTCCCAGAATTTGCCGGCATTGGTCTCGTTGGCAAACCACAGCGATCCGGCCAGCGCCATCAGCAGCAGGACAAGCCCCAACCCGGTATAGATGCGCCGCTGCCGCGCCAGCGCCTGCCAGTGCCGCTCGGTCTCCGTGACCATCGGGGAATGCTGGGACGGTTTCATGATCTGATCCTGCTGTGACAAGGAAAACCGCGGTCCCTTTCACAAGAGACCGCGGCCGTTTTGCAGAGGGAAGGTTTACGAGCCGATCTTGGCGCGGCGGGCTTCGATGATTGCCTGGTAGAACGAGGAATCAACTTCGGTGAAACCCTTGTAATCGCCGCCCTGGATGGAGGCGAAGCATTCGGGATCGCTCTCGGGCAGTGCCATCATGAAGTCCTTGAACTTGGCCTTCATGTCGGTGTCCATGGTTGAACGGACAACAATCGGACCATTCGGGATCAGCGGCGACTGCCAGACCTGGACCAGGTCACCCATGTCGACGATGCCCTTGTCGACCATCTTCTTCAGATTGCCCGATGTGTAGCCGTCCTTGAACTCGCCAACGCCCGAAGCCCAGGTGGTGCCGGCATCGAAGTTGCCCTTGACGACTTCCAGAACCAGGTTCTCGTGACCACCGCCGAAGCCGGTTTCACCGAAATACTCGGCAATCGGCATGCCGATGGCTGCAGGCAGCGTGACCGAAGGAACCAGGAAGCCGGACGTGGAATCCGGATCGGCGAAGCCGAGCTTCTTGCCCTTGAGGTCTTCCAGCTTGGTGATGCCAGAATCCTTGCGCGCAACCATGACGGAGTAGTAGCCGGTGGCGCCATCGGTCTGGATCGTGGTCAGGATCGGCTCAACAGCGTCCTTGTTTTCAAGATAGACCTTGGCGTAGCCCGATGCCCCAAGTTCGGCATAATCGAGCGTGCCGCCGAGCAGGCCCTGTATCACGCCGTCATAATCGGCGGCCGGAAACAGCGAGACTTTTTCCACGCCGAGAACGGCGGGCAGTTTTTCGGTCATGCACTGGAAGCTGCGCAGGCGGTCGGCTTCGTTTTCGCCACCGAGAATGCCGATGCGGAAGTCCTTGAGGTCTTCGGCGCCTGCAGGCTGGACAGCGATGATGGCGGCGAACGATGCCGCTGCGAGAAGGGCTTTCTTGAACATTGATCTGCTCCTGGTGAGATCCGGCAGGATGCCGGCCATTCCGTGGGTTGGGCCTGTTACGCGGGCAAGGCGACCTCGGCTGTCGCAGGCTTGACGCTGAGCGCCGGCTGCAACGGACCGGTGGATTTGGACTTGGCCGGAACGATAGGGCGTTCGGCGGAAATCGATGTCGAGGTGATGGCTTCCGAGATCTCTGTACCGTCATCGGAGGCGCCGTAGATCATCCGCACGGCGTCACTGGTCAGCTCGTCGGGCGAGCCGTCAAACACCACCTTGCCGCCGGCCATGCCGATCACCCGCTCGCAATAGGCACGCGCCGTATCGAGCGTGTGCAGATTGGTGATCACGGTAATGCCTTCGCGCTCGTTGATGTCTTTGAGCGCGTCCATGACGATCTGCGCGTTGAGCGGATCAAGCGAGGCGATCGGCTCGTCGGCCAGTACCATCGAGGGCGACTGCATCAGCGCCCGCGCAATGGCGACGCGCTGCTGCTGGCCACCCGACAGGGTTCCCGCCATCTGCAATGCGGTCTGGGCAATGCCGAGACGCTCCAGCGCCATCAAGGCTTTGGCTCGCTCCTCGACCGTGAAGATGTTGAGAATGTTGAGCACCGTCGGGCGGTGATTGAGCCGGCCAAGCAGCACATTAGTCAACACGTCAAGCCGCGGCACCAAGTTGAACTGCTGGAAGATCATCGCGCAATCGCGATGCCAATTGCGCAACCCTGCACCACCGAGCCCGGACACGGTCTTGCCCTTGAACCGGATCTCGCCGCTGCTTGTCGGCGTCAACCGGTTGATCATGCGCAGGAGCGTCGACTTGCCGGCGCCCGAACGCCCGATAACACCGACCATCTGCCCTTCCGGGATAGACAGCGTGACGGCATCAACAGCAATGTTGGTGCCAAAACGGCGGGTCACGTCGGTCAATTCAAGCATGGGCAAATCCCCCGGGATCACGATTGGTCTTGCGACTTTCGAGGAGTGACCTAGCCCAGCCATGTGAAAGGCCGATGTCGGTTTGATGTCAGTTTTGTTACGTTCCACAGGCCCGGAGAGGCCTGGTGCGAAACCTCCATTTTCCAAGCGCAAAACAGACTTGCGTCCGCGCTTCAGTCATGGCCCTATGTGGATGTCTGGTGCCCGTGTGATGCGGGAGAATCGGGAATCCGGCGAGTATCCGGAACGTGCCCAACGCTGTGACGGGGATGGTCTGCGCTTCATGCCACTGGGAGAGCCCGGGAAGGCGCGCAGATCAGATGATCCGAAGTCAGAAGACCGGCCAGATGTCATAGCCTTTCAGCGCATGGACAGCGCTGCGGGGTGTTCACGGATTGTTGGGGATCAAACAATGCCGAAGACATCCATGCTGTCTGCAGCAGAACCATTCGTGACGGCTGAACGCGACGCCGTTTACAAGGCCATCTTCACCCGCCGCGATGTGCGCGACCAGTTCCTGCCCGACCCGGTGCCGGATGACGTGCTCCGGCGAATGCTCAAGGCCGCACATCACGCACCGTCCGTGGGGTTCATGCAACCCTGGAACTTCATCACCATCCGCAGCCAACCGGTGCGCGATCAGATTGCCGATGCGTTCGGACGCGCCAATGATGAAGCCGTCAAACTGTTTCCACAAGAGCGGCAATCGAAATACAAATCCTTGAAGCTCGAAGGCATCCGCAAGGCGCCGCTTAACATCTGCATCACCTGCGACCGCAACCGCGGTGGCGCCGTCGTTCTGGGCAAAACCCACAATTCCAGCATGGATCTCTACAGCACGGTCTGCGCAGTGCAGAACCTGTGGCTTGCGGCGCGCGCCGAAGGCATCGGCATGGGCTGGGTCAGCATTTTTCACGACGCCGATCTCAAATCCATCCTCGGCATTCCCGAGCAAATCGAGATCGTCGCCTATCTCTGCCTCGGCTATGTCGATGAGCTTTATGAGCAGCCGGAACTGGAGGTCAAAGGCTGGAACAAGCGGCTTGCACTCGACGAGCTGATTTTCGAGGAGCGCTGGCAGGGCGAACCCTAGCCGCCGTGTTTTTCGATGAATGCCTCGACCGGCAGCGCGCGGAAATCATGAAGTGCCGCATACAGCCGCTCATGCTCCCAGTCCCACCAGGCCAGCGCATCGAGTCGGCTGGCGATGTCATCGGAGAACCGTTGCCGGATGGTGCGCGCAGGCACGCCGACGGCGATGGCGAAATCGGCAACATCCTTGGTCACCACCGCGTTGGCGCCGATGATGGCGCCATTGCCGATGCTCACACCCGGCATCACCACCGCGCCATGCCCGATCCAGGTGTCGTGGCCGATGCTGATCCCCTGCCCGGCGCGCCAGTCGAAGAAATCCTGATTGTCAGTCTCGCCGTCAAAATACCACGACGAGCGATAGCTGAAGTGATGCAGCGACGCCTGCTCCATCGGATGCATGCTGGCATAGATCCGCACATGACTGGCGATATTGGCAAACTTGCCGATGGTCGCATAAGCGATCTGGGTGTTCTCGACGCAATACGAGTAATCACCCATGCTCGAGTGCGCCACGGTGCAATGAGCGCCTACTTCGGTGTAGCGGCCAAGGCTGGACTCGACGATTTTGGCGCTGTCATGCACCAGCGGCGTATCGGACAGCCGGGTCATGCTGCCGTCTTTCCGGTGGCAAAAGCCGACACATCGATCACATGATCGGCCACTGCATTGCGCACATCCTGGTCATGGAAAATGCCGAGCAATGCCGCGCCATCGGCCTTCTTGCGGGCAATCAGGTCGATAACCACTTCGCGGTTGGCGGCATCCAGCGACGCCGTCGGCTCATCAAGCAGCAGGATCGGGTGATCAGTGATAAAGCCGCGGGCAATGTTGACGCGCTGCTGTTCCCCACCCGAAAACGTCGCCGGCGGCAGCGACCAGAGCTTTTCGGGAAGGTTGAGCTCGGCAAACAGATCCCGCGCCCGCTGGTGTGCGATCTCCTGCGCAATGCCCCGGATCAACAACGGCTCGGCAGCAACATCGAGTGCCGAGACGCGCGGCACGGCGCGCAAAAACTGGCTGACATAGCCGATCGTGTCGCGCCGGATCGCCAGCACCATGCGCGGATCGGCACTGGCAACATCGATATGTTTGCCGTGATGTTGCACGAGGATCTGGCCGCTGTCACAGCCGTAATTGCCGTAAAGCATTTTCAGGATCGAGCTTTTGCCGACGCCGGACGGGCCACCAAGCACCGCGCAGGATCCCGATTTCAGCGAGAACGACACATTGGTGACGACCGGCAATTCAACACCGCCACGCATATGCATGACGAATGTCTTTTTCACGTCCGAAGCGACAAGCAGCGTTTTCATGGGTCAGACCTGCAGAATTGAGGAAACAAGAAGCTGGGTGTAGGGCGCACGCGGATCATCAAGCACCCGGTCGGTGAGACCGGCCTCGATCACCCTGCCCTCTTTCATCACGATCATCCGGTCCGACAAAAGCCGCGCCACCGCGAGATCGTGGGTGACCACCACCACCGCAAGACCGAGATCGGAGACCAGCCCGCGCAACAGGTCGAGCAACCGCGCCTGCACCGAGACATCAAGCCCGCCAGTCGGCTCGTCCATGAACACCAGTCGCGGCTCGGTCACCAGGTTGCGGGCGATCTGCAGCCGCTGGCGCATGCCGCCGGAGAAGGTCCGCGGCTGATCATCAACCCGGTCTTCATCGATTTCGACGCGGGACAGCCATTCAATCGCCGTGTTGCGGATATTGCCGTAATGCCGGTTGCCCACCGCCATCAGCCGCTCGCCGACATTGGCGCCAGCCGACACTGTCATCCGCAAGCCATCTATCGGGTTCTGGTGCACGAAACCCCAGTCCGTGCGCATCAGGTAGCGCCGTTCGGCTTCAGCCATCTTGTAGATGTCGGCGCTTTCGCCATCACGCATCCGGTAGTGAACCGTGCCGCAAGTCGGCGTCATCCGCGAGGAAATGCAGTTGAGCAGCGTGGTCTTGCCGGAGCCGGATTCACCGACAATTGCCAGCACTTCGCCCGGCCAAAGATCAAAACTGACATCGGCACAGCCGATACGCTTGCCATAGACCCGGGTGAGGTTGTCCACGCTCAACAGCGGCTGGGATGGTGCAGATGCGAGCTTGCCCACAGGAGCGTCAATGGTCTGGGAAAGGCTCATCACATCGCCTCCTTTTCAATCTCGGCGTCATCGCCAAGCAACACGCCGCGATGGCCATCGGCCCGGCGGCTTTCGCAATAATGGGTGTCGGAGCAGACGAACATGCGCCCGCCCTTGTCATCGAGCACCACCTCGTCGAGATAGACCTGTTCTGCGCCGCACATGGCGCAAGGCTCATTGAAATGCTGGATTTCGAACGGGTGGTCCTCGAAATCGAGGCTCACAACTTCCGTATGCGGCGGGATCGCGTAGATCCGTTTTTCCCGTCCCGCGCCAAACAGCTGCAGCGCCTCGGACTGGTGCATCTTCGGATTGTCGAATTTTGGCGTCGGCGACGGGTCCATCACATAGCGCCCCTCGACCTTGACCGGATAGGCATAGGTCGTGGCGATATGGCCATTGCGGGCGATGTCCTCGTAAAGCTTGACGTGCATCAGGCCATATTCCTCAAGTGCATGCATCTTGCGGGTTTCGGTTTCGCGCGGCTCTAAAAACCGCAACGGTTCCGGGATCGGCACCTGGTAGACCAGCACCTGGCCCTCCGTGAGCGGCGTTTCCGGAATCCGGTGCCTTGTCTGGATGATCGAGGCATCCGGCGTTGACGTGGTGGTGGCCACACCGGCGGTCTTGGCGAAGAACGCCCGGATCGACACCGCATTGGTGGTATCATCCGCCCCCTGGTCGATCACCTTGAGCACATCGTCGCGCCCGATGATTGCCGCCGTCACCTGCACCCCGCCGGTGCCCCAGCCATAGGGCATCGGCATCTCGCGGGAAGCGAACGGCACCTGGTAGCCGGGAATGGCAATGCCCTTGAGGATCGCCCGGCGGATCATCCGCTTGGTCTGCTCATCGAGATAGGCGAAATTGTAGCTCGCCAGGTTCTGTGCGGAATCGTTTTGTGTCAGCGCGTTCATTCCGCGGCCTCCATCGTGTCATCAGTCGCAGCAGCGTCATCATTCGCCTTCGTGGCACTGGCGAAATGCTCGGCCCGCATGCGGCGCACCAGATCCAGCTCGGCCTGGAAATCCACGTAATGCGGCAGCTTGAGGTGCTCGACAAAACCGGTCGCCTGCACATTGTCGCAATGCGACAGCACGAATTCCTCGTCCTGTGCCGGCGCGACAATGTCCTCGCCGAGCTCGGAGGCGCGCAGCGCCCGGTCGCACAGCGACATCGCCATCGCCTTGCGTTCGGCGTGGCCGAACACCAGCCCGTAACCGCGGGTAAATTGCGGCGGCGCCTTGGCCGAGCCCTGGAACTGGTTGACCATCTGGCATTCGGTCAGTTTCACCCGGCCGATCACCACAGTGAATCCGAGTTCGGGGATCATCACCTCGACATCGACTTCGCCGATGCGGATTTCACCGGCAAACGGGTGGCTGCGCGCATAACCGCGCTGGGTCGAATAGGCCAGCGCCAGCAAGAACCCTTCATCGCCGCGCGCCAGCGTCTGCAGCCGCGCGTCCCGGTCCATTGGGTATTCGGTCGGGGTGCGGGTGATATCGGCCACCGGACGTGACGCATCCACAACCGGATCATCCTCGATCAGCCCTTCATCGCCGAGAATGTCGGAAACGCGAGTGACCGCCTCGCCCGCGTCCGGCGCGGTCTCGGGCGCATCCTGCGGCTCGTCTCCGGCCAGGGCCGGATCGAGAAGACGGTGGGTGTAATCGAAGGTCGGGCCAAGCAACTGCCCGCCCGGTAGGTCCTTGTAGATTGCCGAGATCCGCCGCTCGACCAGCATTTTGCCGGTGTCCATCGGTTCGGAATGCCCGAACCGCGGCAGGGTTGTGCGGTAGGCGCGAAGCAGGAACACCGCTTCTATCAGATCACCCCGCGCCTGCTTGATCGCAAGCGCTGCAAGCTCGGGATCGTAAAGCGAGCCCTCGCCCATCACCCGGTCGACGGCGAGCGACAACTGCCCGGCAATCTGCTCCAGCGTAAGCCCCGGAACGCTTGTGTCACCCCGGCGGCGCGCGGCAAGCAGGCGGTGGGCGTTGGCGATGGCGGCTTCACCGCCTTTGACAGCAACATACATGACCTACGCCTCCCTTCGGGCAAGACGGGTGCTGCGCGGCAGTGCCGCCACGCAATCGGGACCGGCAAGAACCAGATCGACACCGCGCGGAAACGCCGCCCGGTTGGCCTGCCATTGCGTTTCGAAATGCTGCGGCATCGGCGCCGGCGCCAGCGAAGCCTGGCCCTTGATACCGGGGCCTTCCAGTACAAGCGCAGCGCCTTCGGACAGCGTGGCAACCTGCAGGATGATCGTGGTCGAACGATCCGGAAACTCCTGGCTGCCGAGCGAGAAACCGTTCAGCGCCGAAAGGTTTTGCGGCGCGGCCACAAGCGCAAACGCTGCATCGGACGGGTTGTCCACCACCGGTGCCCCGGTGTGGAACACGATCCAGTCCCTGACTGCCGAGGCGTTTGCCAGTGCCGGGTCCAGCCAGACCGGTGTATCGGCATCGGCCAGCGTGGCAATCAGCGCAGAAGCCGACGCAGACAACGGAGCCGGCGGTGCGGTCACATCCGGAAGTGCGTGCACCGAGCCCGGCCGCGCCATCGCATCCATCAGAGCCCGGAACACGGTTTGCGAGGCACCGACAGGATCGGCGAACCCGCCTTCATAGACGGTGGAAGTATGTGTGGCGGACGGCATCAGTCTTCCCCTCGCACCATGGTGAAAAAATTGACCCGGGTCGCCGCGGTCTCTTCGCGCAGTTTTGCATCCGCCTCGCTGGCGAGCGTTTCCAGCGGCGCGACAATCACCTCTTCGATCATGTCGGCATGGGCGGGATCCTGGGCCAGCGCATCGATGACGGCGACCAGTTGCGCCTTGCGCGTGTCGCGACCGCTGATCATCGCATGCCCGACCTGCCCCGATCCGATCCGCACGGTCACGCGGGTGGCCGAAACCTCACCGACATGAAATGGCTGCCCTGTGCCACCTGCACGCCCCTGCAGCGCGACAAGCCCGGTCTCAGGCCCGCGCAGCAATTCGACAGGCGGATTGAAACCGGTCTGCTTCCAGCACGACAACAACTCCTTGGCCGGCGCTTTGGCCAGAACCGACAGACGTCTCTGACGCGCAGCGACCTCCGGGGCCAACGCATCATCCGGGATGGTTTCCGCAAGTGGCATTGATAACTCCTTATTTGTCTATTTATCTAGACAACCATATAACTTACGCTACACTTAAACGGCTCATATGACGAGCCTGTGACATCACGAAAGGAATACCGGTTTGAAGACTGTGCAAAGACGCACCGGGATCGCGCTCTGGCGCCAGGTCGCCGATCAGATCCGTCAATCGGTTCTCACCGGACTTGCGCCCAATGAGCGACTGCCCGCGGAGGCAGAGCTGGCAGCCCGGTTCGGCGTCAATCGCCACACCGTCCGCGCCGCCATCGCTGCACTTGAAAAGGAAGGCATCCTGCGCGCCGAACAGGGCCGCGGCACCTTTCTCAATGACCGCAAGCGTCTGCGCTACCCGATTGGCCAGCGCACGCGCTTTTCCTCTGGCCTTGAAAGCCAGGCACAAACCCGGTCCGGCAAATTGCTGGCAAGCCAGACCTTGCCCGCCCCTCTCGCCGTGGCAACGGCGTTGTCATTGCCTGCGGGAGCACCGGTGATCCGGCTGTCGACCGTTTCCGCTGCCGACGGGGTTCCGGTCTCGGCCGCCAACTCCTGGTTTGATGCCAGCCGATTCGGCACGATCGCCGAGCTTTACGCAGAGACCGGCTCCATCACCGCCTCGCTGGCAAACCTCGGTGTCGATGATTACACCCGCAGGACCACGGCGATCGAAGCCCGCCACGCCAGCAGCGAGGACCTCGAACTGCTGGCTCTCTCACCCGGCGCCATCGTGCTTTTGACCCGCTCGGTCGATGTCGATTCCGCAGGCCTTCCGATCCAGTACGGCGAATCCCGTTTCGCTGCCGACCGGGTCGAATTGATCATCGACAATGCGGCCTCCGGCACATCCGGAGACACCGCCTGACCCTGCCCGCCCGGCCCTGTCACATTTACCGTCACAAAACTGAGAACTGAATCGTGTTTAAGCCTGCCAGCAAGACGATTGCTCAAGGTTCAGGCGGGTCCCGTGACCAAGAAATACCGGACGATATTCCTTTCCGACATCCACCTCGGCACACCCGATTGCCAGGCGGATATCCTGATCGACTTCCTGCGCCAGCATGATGCGGCGACGATCTACCTGGTCGGCGACATCTTCGATTGCTGGCGTATGAAACGAAAGGGCTTCTACTGGCCGCAATCCCACAATGATGTTGTCCAGAAACTGCTGCGCAAGGGGCGCAAGGGCACCCGCATCATCTATGTCCCCGGCAATCACGACGAGTTGCTGCGCGATTATCAGGGCGTCCATTTCGGTGGCATCGAGGTGCGCGAGCGCGACGTCTTCGAGACCGCCGACGGCAAGCGGCTGCTGGTCATCCACGGCGACGAATTCGACATGGTGGTGATGAACCACCGCTGGCTCGCCCATCTCGGCGACATCGCCTACGGCATGGCGATGTGGACCAACAAGTGGCACAACCGCACCCGCAAGCTGCTCGGCCTGCGCTACTGGTCGTTCTCGCGCTGGGCCAAGCTCAAGGTCAAGAGCGCCGTCAATTTCATCTCCGATTTCGAGGAAGTGCTGGCCGAGGAAGCCCGCAAGCACGGCGCCGACGGCGTTATCTGCGGCCACATCCACCACGCCGCCAACGAGATGCGCGGCGGCATCCGCTACATCAACACCGGCGACTGGGTCGAAAGCTGCACCGCTGTCGTCGAGCATGATGACGGCCGCATGGAAATCATCGACTGGTCGCGCCGAATTTCGGAGAAAGCCGGACAGGCCGCCAGGAGCGATACCCTCAAGCAGGTACCAGGCAAGCAAAACCAGGCGGCATGATTGCCCGTCCCTCTTTTCTCCTTCGGAGTTATCCCCATGACCATGATTGAAACCACCGCCGTCGGCGCCCGCATTGACGGAGCAGTCGTGCGCAACACTGCCATGTCTTCGACCGGCATCCTCGAACGTGTGTTCTCGGCTGCGTTCCGCGGCCTGGTCTACCCACAGATCTGGGAAGATCCGCTGGTCGACATGGAAGCCCTCGCGCTGAAACAAACCGATACCCTTGTCACCATCGCTTCGGGCTCCTGCAACGTCATGTCCTATCTGACCGCCAACCCGGCAGAAATCATCGCGGTCGATCTCTCGCCGGCGCATGTGGCGCTGGGCAAACTCAAGCTTGCAGCCGCTGCGCACCTGCCCGGCCACACCGCCTTCTCCAACATGTTCCGGCACGCCAACCTGAAAACCAATGTCGTACTCTACGAGCGCCACATCCGCCCGCATCTCGACGAGAAGACACGGGCCTATTGGGACGGACGGGAATTCAACGGCCGCCGCCGCATCAGCCGTTTTACCCGCGGCTTCTACACCACAGGTCTGCTCGGCCGCTTCATTGCCGCAGCCCATGTAGTGGGCAGGATCTACGGCGTCGACCCGCGCGAATTGCTGCGCATGGACACGATCGAGAAACAGCGCGAGTTCTTTGAAACCCGCATCGCCCCGGTGTTTGACAGCCGCAGCTTCAGGGCACTCACATCATTGCGCGCCTCGCTGTTCGGTCTTGGCATTCCGCCGGCACAATACGAGGCTCTGGCCGGCGATGCCCCCGATGGCATGACCGGAGCGTTGCGGGTCCGCACCGAGCGGCTGGCCTGCGGCTTTCCGCTCAAGGACAACTACTTTGCCTGGCAGGCTTTCGGCCGCGGCTATCAGCCCGGCGATGCAGCCAGTCTCCCGCCCTATCTGCAAGCCCGCAACTTCGAAACCATCCGCCGCAACGCAGGCCGGGTGAACATCGTCAACGAGAGTATCACCACCCTGCTGGCTGCCCGGCCTTCAGCCTCGGTCGATGCTTTCGTGCTGCTTGATGCGCAGGACTGGATGACCGGCCCGCAGCTGTCCCAATTGTGGGCCGAGATCACCCGCACAGCCGCTCCCGGCGCCCGCGTCATCTACCGCACCGCTGCCGCTCACTCGCCCCTGCCCGGCCAGGTGCCCGACGGCATTCTCGACAAATGGGATTACCGCACCGAGGAAAGCCGTGAAATGGGTGCGCGTGATCGCTCGGCCATCTATGGCGGCTTCCATCTTCATGTGAAGCGCGACGCCGCCGCATGAGCTCCGTTCCCGCCAACGCCTCGGTAATGGACAGCATCTACCGGCATCAGCGCCACATCTACGATCTGACCCGGCGCTACTATCTGCTCGGCCGCAACGACCTGATCGCAGCTCTCAGGCCACCCGCCGGTGGCACCGTGCTCGAAATCGGCTGCGGCACCGCGCGCAATCTGGTGCTGACGGCAAAGCGCTATCCGGATGCGCGGCTCTTCGGCATCGACATCTCGGCGGAAATGCTCAAATCGGCGACAGCGACGGTTTCAAACAACCAGTTCGATCGGCGTGTCAGCCTCGCCCAGGGTGACGCGACCCGGTTTGATGCGGCCGAGCTGTTCGGCATCACCCGTTTCGACCGGGTGTTCTTCTCCTACAGCCTGTCGATGATCCCCGGCTGGGAAGCAGCCCTTCATCAGGCCATCCGCTGCGTCGCCCCCGGCGGCGAGCTTCATGTGGTGGATTTCGGCCAGCAGACTGCCCTGCCCGGCTGGTTCGGCAAGGGGCTGAAAACCTGGCTCGCACGGTTTCATGTCACCCCGCGCGAAAACCTTGGCGACGCCATGGCGGCAATTGCCAAGACCACTCACGGTGAACTGCATTTTTCGACACTCTACCGGGATTACGCAAGGATCGGCCATATTAGCCTGCCGTCAGCTTAAGCCGCGCCACCGACATCCGACTGGGCCACGGCAACGGACTTGATCACCGCAAAACAGGCAGCCCCCGGCGCAAGCTCCAGCACGTGCGCGGAGCGGCGGGTGATCCGTGCCAGCAACAGATCATCCCCGGCCCTGAGCTGAATGACAGCGCCCGGCCCCTCGCCGAGCCGCACCGCCGTGACCGTCGCGGGCAAAATGTTGAGCGCCGACAGGCCTTCCGGCCGCGTTCGCGACAGGATCACATCCTGCGCCAGGATGCGGATCGACAGCCGCGCCCCGATTGGCGCCTCCACCCGCGGCAGGAACAGCGGACCGGCCGACGCCTCCAGCCGTGTCAGCCCATCCTCCTCCTGCGCCGATACGGTCGCCTGCAGCGAGGCGCCTGCGGACCGGACACCCAGCGCCGGGACATTTTCAGGATCGGACAACACCTCATGCGCCGGACCGGAGCGGATCACCCGTCCGTTGTCCATCAGCACCAGCGTCGTCGCCAGCCGCGCCACTTCAGCCATCGAATGGCTGACATAAAGCACCGGGATATCGGTTTCGCCGCGCAGACGCTCGAGGTAGGGCAGGATTTCGGCCTTGCGCTCCTCGTCGAGCGCCGCCAGCGGCTCATCCATCAACAACAGCCGCGGGTTTGCCAGCAGGGCCCGGCCGATGGCCACACGCTGCTTCTCGCCCCCCGACAGCCCGCCCGGCCTGCGTTCGAGCAAGCCTTCGATACCGAGCATGCCGACCACATGGTCAAATTCCGCCGCCGGCCCGCGCGGCGCAAACCAGTGGCCGTAATTGAGGTTCTGCCGCACGCTCAGATGCGGGAACAATCGTCCTTCCTGAAACACGTAGCCCAGCCGGCGCTGATGCACCGGCACCGAAATCCGCCGTTCCGTGTCAAGCAGGACAGTGTCGTCGAGTTGAATGCGGCCCGCATCCGGGCTGATCAGCCCGGCCACGGCATTGATCACCGAGGTCTTGCCCGACCCGGAGCGGCCAAAAAGCGCTGTGACCCCGGCCGGCGCTTCGAAACCGACATCAAGCTTGAATGCGCCAAAGGAATGCGACACCTGGACTCTAAGCGTCATGATCCCGATATCCTTCGTGCCACCGCCCGGCCAAGCCATTCCGACAGGAACAGCGCGGCGAGCGCAATCGCAACCGCGATCAGCACCAGTTGCATGGCCTTGGAATCACCGCCCGGCACCTGCAGAAAGCTGTAGATCGCCGATGGCAGAGTCTGTGTCTGGCCTGGAATGTTGGAGACGAAGGTGATGGTGGCGCCGAATTCGCCCATCGCCTTGGCAAATGCCAGGATAGCCCCGGCGATCACCCCCGGCAGGATCAGCGGCAATGTGATGGTGGCGAACACCCAGAGACGCGATGCGCCAAGCGTTGAGGCCGCCTGTTCCAGCTTCGGATCGACCGCTTCGATCGCAAGCCGGATTGCCCGCACCATCAGCGGAAACGCCATCACCGCTGCCGCCAGCGCGGCGCCGGTCCAGCGGAACGCGAACACCAGTCCAAAACTCTGTTCAAGAAATTCACCGACTGCACCACGCCGCCCGAAGGTCAGCAGCAACAGGTAACCGGTGACCACCGGCGGCAGGATCAATGGCAGATGCACCAGTCCATTGAGCACCTGCTTGCCCCAGAACTCGTGCCGCGCCAGCAGATAGGCCACCGCAACACCCAGCGGCAGGCTCAACGCCGTCGCCCAGAATGACACCTTGAGCGACAGGACAACGGCGCTCCACTGATCCGGGGTGAGCCAGTCAGCCATCGCCCTGCCCGGAAAGGATGGCAAAGCCCTGCGCCTTGAACACTTCACCCGCTGCGGGGCTGCTCAGGAAGCTGAAGAATTCGACTGCATCGGGCGTCGCAGAGCTGGCGAGAATGGCCGCCGGATAGATGATCGGCGCATGGCTCGCTTCAGGAAAGACGGCAACCACGCTGACCCCGGCATCGGCGACAGCGTCGCTGGCATAGACAATGCCGAACGGCGCCTCACCGGAAGAGACCAGCGCCAAGGCCGCGCGCACATTGTCGGTCTGCGCCACCTTTTCCGACACCGCGCCCCACTGCCCCAGGCTGATGAGCGCCTCTTTGCCGTAAACACCTGCCGGCACGGAATCGACCATCGCCATGGCCAGGCGCCCGTCCCCCAGCAGCTCCGCAAGGTCCATATCGCCCCCGAGATCAACCCCGGCGGGTTTCCGGCCATGGGCGATCAGCACCAACCGATTGCCAAGCAGGTCCTTCCGGCTCTCCGGCCCGATCATCTCCGCTGTCTGAAGATAGTCCATCCAGTCGACCGACGCGGAGATAAAGATGTCGGCAGGCGAGCCCTGCTCGATCTGCCGCGCCAGACTGGAACTTCCGGCATAGGAGATGGTCACACTCTTGCCGGTCTGTTCACGCCAGTCCCCGGCAATCTGGTCGAGTGCGGTCTTGAGGCTGGCTGCGGCAAACACCAGCACACCTTCCGCCCGCGCCTGTGCGGGCACAAGCATCAGGCAGACCAGCACAACGGCTTGAAACAGCCGACCAGGCGAACAGGCACACATCAGATACGCTCCGGCACACTCACGTCTGATCCGACGTACCAGTGCGCCCCCTTGGCTGGCAAGCATTATGGCCCTCAAGCACAGCCATTCGCTCAGTGCCCGCAAGATCCCGGAAGCGGGTGGCCCGCTTCCGGTCATGGCGCGAGGGATCGCGGTCAGCCGAACATGTCGGCGGTAATGCCCGCATACCAGCCGACCGACTCCTCGAAATTGGCCTTGCGCAGCGCGTCTTCCTCGTACATCTGGCTGATGAAGCCCTGGGTCGAGGCGATCTTGCCCTCGCCCGGCGCATATTGTGCGCCGACCTTGATGCTGTCATCGGCTTCGATCAGACTCCAGCAGGTATTGGCGAATTTCGCCGGGAACACCTTCGATCCGACCAGGTCGCCACGAACATTCATCGCCGCAACCTTGGCCTGGCTGTTGGCGGAGAAAGCGGATTTCGGCATGTCGCCCGCAATACAGGCATCCCCGATGACGAAGACCGCCTCATCGACGCTCGAGCGCATGCTCTCGGGCTCGATCGGGCAGAAACCGCTGTCATCGGTCAGCCCGGCGGCCGCGGCGATTGCACCGGCCTTTTGCGCCGGGATCACGTTCATGAAGGCCCCCTTGAACGTATCGAGCCCGGTCTCCACCGTACCGGCGTTGACATCAATGCCCTCGATACCGCCATGCACATCCGGACCGTACCACTCGATCATGCCGGGATAGTGTTTTTCCCAGCCTTCCTGGAAAACACCCTGCTTGGAGAATTTCGGCTTCGGATCGAGGATGATGATCTTTGCATCCGAAAGCCCCCTGGACTTGAACATATGCGCCATCATTGAAGCCCGCTCATAGGGACCGGGCGGGCAGCGGTAGGGATTGGGCGGCGCCACCATCAGCACCTGCTGTCCGTTCTCGATGGCGTCGACACCGGCCTTGAGGATTTTCGTCTGCTCTCCGGCCTTCCACGCATGCGGCGCGGCCTTCGACAATTCCTCCGAATAGCCTTCGACCGAGTCCCAGATCAGGTCGATGCCGGGCGAAACCACCAGCCTGTCATAGGGGATCGACGATCCGTCAGCCATCGTCACCGTCTTGGCGGCGCGGTCGACGCTGCTGGCGCGCCCCGTCACCTTGGTGATGCCGTAGCTCGATTGCAGCGTGTCATAGCTGTGGGTGATCGATTCAAAACTGCGAAATCCGCCGATATATAGGTTGGAGAAGAAGCAGGTGGTGAACATCTCGGCATCGTCGATCAGCGTCACATCGATGGCGCCGTCGGAATCCTTGGCAATGTAGCGCGCCGCCGTGGCCCCGCCTGCGCCGCCACCGATGACGACAACACGCGGCTTGCCCTGCGCGCGCAGATAGGTTGGAAGCGAGAGCGCTGCAGCACTCGCGCCGGTGAAAAGTCCGAATTGGCGTCGTGTCAGGCCTGCCATGATATCCTCCCGGGTTTCAGGTTTCTCACTATTGCGGATCCAGCGAACTGAAATAGGCCGCCAGCGCCGCAATTTCCTCGTTCGAGAGGTTCGCGACGCGCAATTTCATCACATCATTTGAGCGCACATTGTTCAGGTATTCAAACAGTGCCTTGACGAAATAGTCCTTCGGCAGTCCGACGATCGAGGGAATGCCATCGGCACGCCCGGTGGCCTGGTGGCAGGTAACGCATTCGCCGGCCAGATATTCGCCATATTCCGGGTCGCCCTCCATCTGCAGCACGATGTCGGCAAAGCCGCTGACCGGCCCCGATGTCGAGAACTCCTCCGCCGCAGGATCTGCGGCCGGGGCTTGCCGGGTGGCGGTTT
>Ga0209345_10001835_pt1 | contig 24606 bp, 23 predicted proteins | sample Cruoilmetagenom7_FD_187294 | JGI IMG/M metagenome (GOLD analysis project Ga0209345, IMG submission 187294) | Oil polluted marine microbial communities from Coal Oil Point, Santa Barbara, California, USA - Sample 7 (SPAdes) (version 2) | ecosystem: Environmental > Aquatic > Marine > Oil seeps ...
AGTTTCAATTCTAGACAAATCCAGCACACCATTAATAAGACTGAGTAAGTGATATCCAGCATTAAGAATTTCCTCTACATTACCTTTCTGGTTGTCGTTAAATTCAGTGCTATCTATCTGAAGCAACTGTCCAAAACCAAGTATTGCATTCATCGGAGTACGTAATTCATGACTCATTCTCGATAAAAATTCTGACTTGGCTTTATTTGCCTTATCGGCTTCTATTTTTTCTTCTATCAACTGTTTTGTAGAATTACTAAGTTCATCTACTGAAAAATCTAACGGTAAAATAATTTTCGAGTAAACATAATATACAATCAAAATAAACAATACCGAACCAACAATAATCATGGTTAGCAGCATTTTCTCAACTAACCTTAGTTTTTTTCGACTATTATACGACATTAATTGCACAACATGATCCATTTCAATAGCTGTTCTGTTCGCATTATCAAGTAATTGATGCACATAAGGGCTATCGGATATTGAATCTGGATTGACTCTTAAACTTAATAACGCAATTCTTTTTAATTCACCCCATTTAGAAACAACATGCTTTAAATGCTCAATAATTTTTTCATCTTCAACAGCAGAAAGAGTAACCATATCTACTTCATTTATATCAGATATACTTTCACCTTCTTCACCATAAGTATTTATTAAAGGGTTGAGCTCACCTCCATAAGTAATAGTTTTTAATACATTTTCAAATAATCTCCCTGTTGCATCTGCCTTATTTTTTTTCATTATAACCATATTCATATCTGCAACTGATAGCCCCACTAACACCTGATTAATTTCACTTGCGTATTGATGAACTATCATTCTTTGACGAGATGCAATATCCAGTAAAATAGATTCATGTTCTTTAGAGGAAATAAGCATTGAAGAAAAAATATAGGAAACAATAATGACTAGCAGAAATATTGATAATAGAAGCATAAAACGTAGAGTGAGATCTCGTTTTAGTGAGCCAATATTAACACTTTGAAAGACCCTCTTCATCAGCGAATCACAAGATAACCTGAGTCGTGAGCCTGTTTATTCATTTGTCGAATTCCATCATAGTCACTATCATCAACAATAGTAAATCTATTAACTAAAGTCATATCTAAAACCCTCTTTCCTTCTAAATCATTATTCATATCGAGCATAATATCTCGAATTTTATTACGAATAGGCAATGATAATTTAGACGAAACAACAACTGGTGGAATACCAGCTGGTCCAAGTGTTTCTATAATCTTCGTGTTATTTATAAATTCAGCATTTTTAGCCCTATCATAATCATAGACAAGTGAATCAACTGCACTCACATCTGCCTCACCAAGAGCAATCATGCGTATTGACTCTTCATGTGAACCAGAACGAAGCGTGTTTTTGAAGAAACCAGACGTTTCACCAATACTTATAAGGTGATCTCTGGGCATATTATATCCGGAGTTAGATATTTCATCATTAAAGACAAACGTACTGTTCCTTAACTCAGTAAAATTATTGAATTTACTATTTTTATGAACAATTATATAAGAATAATAAATGGGCTTATCTTTATATTTACTATCGTTCATAATGGGAGCCAGCAAAAGATCAATACTAGACTTTGGTTGATCATGCTTCAACACATAGGGTAAACCACAAACAAAGCCAATATCAACCATACCAGCCTCAAGCATGCTATTAATCGTTGCGTAAGAAAAACCTGATACAAATGAAACTTTACGCCCTAGCTTTTTCCCAACGTAATTAAATATATCATCATAAACATTTATTCCATGCTCTGAAACAAATGCGGCGGCCATCACAACTCTAATTTCATCATTATCATGCTTGTTATTAACCTCATCATCAGCGATCGAAAAATGAGAGAAACTAAGCAAAAAATCTATAAATAACAAAACAGTTATTAAACGCATAATAGTCCTTTATATTGATATATTCCTACAGCCCACATCTAAACTCAGCAAATTTATGATGATAAACAGGGCAAAACTGAAGAGTATGATTTAATGGATTTTCAGAAGGCTAACTCAATTGCAAAGCAGCACCTCAACCAGAAACCCAGGCCTTAAACATCAAATCTCTACCAGAGCTTGAATAATTAACTATTCATCTTATAAATGATTAATACTAATCTACTTATTTAAATAGCATATTATTTACTATAGTCAAATAGGCTTTTAAAACTATTTCTATGATTTATATGGATTAGTTCCACACCATCCATCACGCCTATCTCCATTATAAGGACGTGCATGTTGTGCTTTTATCAGGCTTACCGAGAGACTTTTTCCATCGATTATAACATCTGCAAGAATACGAAAATACTTTCCACGTTTAATATTTTTAAGCTCTACTCGTTTAGCTGAACGTAATGCATTAACGGTAAACTGCTTAGCCAGGCGTGCTGCCTGTTTTTCTGACATGCATTTACCTCTAATTTCAGGAGCATCAACGCCTAGCACCCTGACAGATACGTGCTTACCAATAATATCTGGCCAGCCTTTAATATTAACCCTGAACGTATCCGCATCATAAATACTGGTAACCTCGTCTACCACAACATTTCCATAATGCTTATCTGCAGCTTCTACAACAGTAGCAAGCATGCATAACACAACGATTAAATACTTCATTAACACTCTACAACTACTACAGCTTTACATCTATCACTAAAAACAGCCTCCGCCTGTTTGTCATAGTCAGCAAACAGGCAGAGCATCGGTCATATTATGGCATAAAAAACATCATATCACCGTATGGACTGAGTCGTCTATTGACGACAATATGTGCGATAGCGTCATATAAAATGAGAGAGTTAGATCAAATACAACAAGAATACAGGAAAGGTTGTGATAACAGGCTGCGAAGTATAATTAGAGCACCTACCTTCTTTCTAAGCACCAGGTGGGCTTTCAATTTACTACTGACAGTTACTCACTTAATATGATATTAACTAAGTTCGCTTTATACGATGTGAAAACTCTTTAATATCTCTAACAATTTCATTAAATGGAAAGTCATTCAAATTAACGAACTTATGTTTAGCCATACCCATAATTTCAAGCACATCCGGAACTTCACTATTACCCATAGTACCAGGCATGAATAAAATTCTCTGCATACCTAGAAGCCCACCACAACGAATTTTCATTAACTGCATATGTGTTAATTCATTTTCATTTTGGGAGAGACCAAGCACAAAGCGAGAATTTTCTTTAAAAATATCAACCAGGTTATAACAACCAGAAATATACTCATCAGCTTTAAGACATGCCATTTTTCCTGCGCAGCGCTCGTCCAGATTGGCATGTTTGCAACTACACCAGCCACCTATGATAGGTTTAGAAAAAGGACATAGCGTTTTTATCATACTTTAATTAGCCCTATTACTATTTTAAAAATGAATATAGCCACATTACTTATTTTTAACCCTGGCTAATGCAGCACGATACTCATCAAGTTTGGCGTCATAGTCTTTTGCCTCACCAAAGTCTAGAAAATGAGCATAACGTGCATGTGTCCCCAACACCTTATGCGCATGTTTAATCGGGCAAAAATACTGTTCTGTACGTGCCAGTATTTCATTCATATAAGCCATCAAACCAGCACCATATGCACAATATGTACAATGAAATTTTTCAATAAAATTAAGATATTCTAAATGCTGACGGTCAAAAACGATGTAATCTCTGCGCTGTACCTTTGCAACACCATATATAGGGAAACAGGTAAACTGATAAAAACTAACACATAGATCCATTACTAACATAGGTATAATCATGCTATAGATAATTGGCCCGGTAATCAGATTAATTGGCCTGTTAGTTGTCAACCAGCGTAAAACCCCTGTCCTGAGTTTACGATGTTTTTGCTTAATTGATTGTTCAAATTCTATTCGCTTATCTTTTATCTGAAACAACACACTGCTTTCTTGCTCGTGAAGTGTAGTGCGAAGCTCATCTTCAAGCTCGGTTATCTGGTTAAGTAAAGTACGAATTTTTTCGTTCATGAAACTCCAATTAAACTTTTCTGATGTATAAAACAAACTAACATGACCAGACTCTGGATAGTGCCAATATAATATGTAGCAGCCTACCCAGTTTTATAATAGCACATAGGGTATTCTTTAAAAATTGAACTCTAAGATAAGAATCCCTTGCTTGTATCTGCCAGGTATTAACTGATTAAAATACCTATGTTAAGTCGTTATTAACCTCTTAAGTTCAGTAAATAAGCAGATATGTTAACAACCATAAGATCATCTACCACTAATCCGTATCTTCTATTGTTATCAATAAACCTGGTTTCAGTAAATTTCTTACATATTATAAAAATACACTCCCAATTTATGTGCAAGACAGGCATATACATTCTAGATTTGCACTCATATGAGGCAGCGAAAGCTTAAAACTAGTAATTAGGCCTATTAATATTGGCATTAGAATTGCTGACACTACTTACTAAATAACACTTTATTTAACATTATGTGGATTCTCAGCAATGAATATTACGCTTGTTTACAGCAATACAGACCAGCAGAACCTAACCGCTATCCAGTTGGATGATGTTGGATACACCGTTAATAAAGCATTTTCTTTACTATCTCCCTGGTTTCATTCTGTGTGTCATGAAAAAACCGATCTACTGGTATTTTCAATTGATCACCCAGATGAATCTCTCCTAAATAAATTAACTTTACTGCAAGGTAAGTCAAAATATCCCATTATTATTTTTGCCCATGATGCATCTCATGAAGTTATCGAAAAAACCATCATTGCGGGTGCCGACTCTTGTGTAGTTGGTACTTTAACAAGAGAGCGTCTATTAAGTGCTATAGAAGTCGCTATTGCCAGAAACATAATAAACCAGCAACTTGAAATGGAGGTTGAAGAGTTAAAGCGAGAAGTTGAATCTCTTGAAAACAGGCTCTCTGACCGAAAAGATGTAGATAGGGCAAAAGGCCTGTTAATGTCTTCCTATTTGATGGAAGAAGCCGATGCATATAATGCATTAAGAAAAATGGCTATGGATACGGGCAACAAACTGGGTGACGTTGCACGCAACCTGATTTCCATGTCTGAAATACTAAATTAAGCTATGACTTTATGATTATATTGACTAATAAGTACACATTAATACTTTCCTTCTTTAACATTTAAGAGGTTTTCACAGAAATGGTGGAGATCTACACGTACTGTACCAAAACATGCTGCTCTCAATATCATTATCCTTGATTTTACTAAATCTTTTACATATTATAAAAGCTCACTCCCACATGCTGTATCAGGGAAGAAAGAAACTTAAATAGCATGTGTCGCGAAAATTGATCATTATTTTCTTGCACACCCCTTTTAAAAAGTAAGGCTTAAAAAGTTTCACCTAAATGATTAAAACATAGGATATGTTTCATGAGTGATAACAAGTCTTCAGGTCAATTCCCCTTCTCTGGCGGAATAGCTATTATATTACTTGCTCTCGGGATATTTATAATTCCAGATAACCCATTTTCACCTACACGTCCAGATGGAGCGAGTAATGCTTCATCTAACACAGAAGATGTACGCGCAAGATTATGGCAAGATCCATTTGAAGCCGTTGAATTCCATCGAAATGAACAGCATAGTGATAACCCAAAAGAAAATAATCATCTTAGTGCTAAAATTCATAGCCATATAAAGTGCTACATTGGTGATAAAGACAAAATAAGTACAATTAAATCTGATATCACTTTATCCCCCGATAGCAAAAATAAGACAAATATAAGCCCACTACTCGTCAGCTCAACCCATGACTTTGATGAGTTACTTTGCCAGTTACAGCGAGACACAAAGGTCACCAGCCAAAAAAAAACTAACGACTATGACTTACATATTATAGCCGTAATGGTTACTGGATCCGCATATGCAGAAGACAAAGAGCATAGAATCAGGAGTAGATACGCAGTTACGACTGGCTTAATGAGTACGGGTTACATCCCGGTTGATTCAGAACATATTGGTTATATGGATTTATCAAAACTTTGTCGTAACAATATGCTAGAAAACAATGCTGCCGAACATTCAGATATTTGTGACTGGCCAGACATTATCCCACACGAGCAATTCAAGCTTTCTAACACTGCTAAAAAATGGAGTGAATATCGTTTTGCAGAAAACATTCTAGTTCTATGGATTAATGATGAAATAATATCAAAAAACAAGCCCTTAACCATGTTATCAAAATTAAAAATCACTTTAACACCCGGCGAAATAAGTCGAAATATTGCATTAGTCAACGATAACAATGAAATCATAAATCCAAACAATATAAAAATAAAATTTGATGTTATCGGACCGGCCAGTTCAACAACACTAATAAAAATGCACCAAAACCTAAACTGTAAAACCAACATAAATGACTGCAACAATATAGTTAATAAATTTGGTGACAATAACAACAAAATAAGAATATTTTCACCTAGAGCCACTCTTGATGATGCTGCAATCAAGACTTCACTAAGCACTTCTTACGAATACAACAATAAAAAACTTAACAATAATTTAATATTTCCGGGATTTCATCGCACAATAGCCACAGATTCAATGTTAGTAGACAACCTGCTTTGCGAAATTCTAAGAAGAGGCATAAACCCATTTCATGATAAAAATCACATTACAAAAAATAATAATAAGGCTTTACATATTGGCAACACTCAATGTATAAACTACTCCCTTAAATCACTCAATAAATTAAACAAAAAAGACTATCTGGTTCTGATTGGCGAATGGGACACATCATACTCTAGAAATTTCAAAGAACTTTTTAAAGAAAAAATAAAATCCGTATCATGCAGTTCATTAAAAGACAGTTCTGAATGTGAAATAGAATTTAACTGGTTATATAGCTTCTTTTATCTGCGAGGGCTTGATGGTGAAGTTTCAAAAAACAGTTCCTCAGAAAAGAAAAAAACAACATCTGACCCGGACAATACCAGAAAAAGCTTGAGAAGAGCTGTTGGCGCCAATCAGTTTGATTATTTAAGACGTCTGGGAGATCAGGTTACTGCTTTAGCAAAATCTAATTTCGACAAGGGCACTATCAGAGCAATCGGTATAGTGGGAAGCGACACATATGACAAACTATTAATTCTACAGGCACTTAGAAATCGCTTTCCTGATGTTTTATTTTTTACCACAGATTTAGACGCACGAATGCTTCATCAAGATGAAAACAAACACACCCGTAACCTTATTGTTGCCTCATCATTTGGTCTCTACCCTACAAACACACAATACACTTACCAAGGGCTTGCATTTAGAGATAGCTACCAAACGGCCTTATATAACACAATACAGAAGACCATAAATAACTCCTCTGCTAATCAATATAAAAAATGCACTAAATTTCATTACCCTACAAACAGAGGGCACAATAATAATAAAGAAGAAAACGTTGAATGTGTTTCACCCATAAAATTATTTGAAATTGGAAACAAAACAGCTGTGGATTATAGCCACGAAAACAATACTTACAGCACAAATCCTGGAGATACAAATAAACCTGTAAACATTAAAAGCAAAAACACACTTTATTCATTTATATTTATCAGCTTATTCATCTTAATGTTTTTATTAACTAGCAACTCTACCAGGCTGTATACAGCCTTAATTTTCTTTATTATCTCCTATGTTGCAATATGGCTTAACACCTACGATTTAACTTCCAATAAAGAATTTCAGGCATTTTTTTCAGGCACCAGTGTTTGGCCTGCATACATAATAAGAATGGTAGCTTCAATAACATCGATAGTACTTATAATATATGCAATTATAAATTTAAAAACCAATACAATAGACATAATAACCGAGAATGAGTTATCACAAAAACCATGCCTAAGATTCACTGATACTTTACGAAACTCTACTATAGATTCCGGTATAAATCTCATAAGAAGATATACATCTTTATTCACATCATCATTAAAATGGTTGTTATGTTATGATTACTACGATGCGAAAGCATCAAGAATAAACCCCGGATATTTCACATGTACTTTTATCAGTTCATGGGGATTCAAAGACAAGAGGCATGAGAAAAAATATTTAAACGATTTATTTTATCAGTATTTATACCTAAGCAAACCCCTTCCAAGATTTTTAAGAGTCGCATTTATATCCATTTTTTATTTAATTATAACTATAGCCATAATGCATTCATTTCCAAACTTCCCTGTTACACCTTATGTAGGTATGGTTAATGCCGATACAGGTTTCTATATGATATTATCTGTTTTAATTCCATATGTGTTCCTCATATTTTTAGTTTCAGATATAACACGATTAAATTCACGGTTTGTTTTATTGCTCATAAAATACGACATCGCCTGGCCTGAAAAAGTATTAGACAGATATTGTGCAAAGTTTGGACTAACTAAAGAGATTGCTATTGAAAAACTAAAAATCGATTTAGTTGTAAAACGCTCAAAAGTCGTAGATAAACTAATATGCTTTCCTTTTATCATTCTTACCCTGATGATACTTTCAAGAAGTGACTATTTCGACAGATGGCATATGCCACCTCAATTAGCATTTATTATATTATTAGGTGCTCTCATTGCACTTAGCAGCGCAATCAGACTTAGACAATCAGCAAAAAAAGCTCGATATGCTGCATTAGAAAAACTTAATGAAATTTACACCTCTTTGATATATAAAGAAGCCAACCCTCTAATGTATGCAAAGTCTGAATCCAGCTCGTGTAATTTAAAAATGTCTGAAAGTGTCAGAAATATGATTGATGATATAGAAAGTATAAAGACCGGACCTTTTACCCCTTTAGCTCAACACCCGATAATTTCTGCAATTGCACTTCCATTTGGTGGTGTAGGTGGTCTTTATATTATTGACGCATTAACAAAAATGAATATATAGCAAAATTTAACTAGACACTACTCATAAGTATATACTATGACTTTTAGGCGTAAGAGCTAGTTACAATAAATATAATAGTGATGTGTTGCAGTGCGTAACTCAAGCCTCAAAGCGCCTCAACAACCCATTTAGTAACCATGGCTGAAGCATGTGCGCATTTGTTTTCTCTATCTTTGTCAAATTGCGCATATTCATCTGCATTCCATAGATCATATGTTCTTCCTGTAAACTGACTCTGTAGATCCTGGCAAGTTACGCCTCCAAACTCATCTTTAAAACGATCCACCAGTTTCTGTCCCTGTTTAAAATTAGCTATATACTTGCCTTTCGGGAAATTATCTCTTTCACGTCCACGTTTACAGCTTAACGCCATCAATCCACCCGTTAATGCTCCACAAGCGCCCACTCCGGTCAAACCGCCACCACCCGATAGGCCATGACTAGCTTTAATCGTATCATCCGTTACGAAGCCAACCGTTTCCTTTACTGTGGTTAAAACACATTGCGGGCAACACCCATACTCAAGCTCGTAGTCAAATGCCAGTTTATAAGCTTTTTCTGCAATTTCAGATTTTTCACTTGCTTTCATTAGTGATCCTTAGCTATATAATTATTCTCTAATATAGAGATAGTGTAGTTAAAAGCTAAGGTATTTAACATTGATTCAAATCAAAGGCTGATTAATAGCCTGCAAAATCTAGTCTATAAATCAAATTTGATATTCAGTTTTTAAATTATATGAATTACGTAAATTCACCTCCACTCACGATGCTAAGTTCAATATCTGTATGCAAGGGAAATCGCAACCTGATAACTGTCGTCATCAGCAGCATCGAATGCCAGATCGACCAGTAGCGTTTCTCTGAACAGCATTCCTACCCCAGCGCTGAGGTGCTGTACATCCACACCTCCAGGGTAGATAACCTGAGAGGTTGAGTCGGTGCCACGATACTCGATGTCATGCGCCGGATCGAAATAATATCCGGCGCGCAGTGATAACGGCTGCTGTTTAAATTTGCTGTGGTATTCAAGCCCGAGGTGAACTTCGACCACCGCCTCTGCTTCGAAATCCCCCTTCTTCTGTATGATTGTTACATCTCCACCGGGATAGGCATACGGGGCATGGAGCTCCTTGGTTATTCGACTATAGTCGATGTAAGTTGCCTCAATGGCAAGAGACCAAACCTCGTTTGGTGTATATGCTAAGCCAATAGAAATGCTTGCGGGTATCGGCAGTGAGCTTTTACAAATCCAGTTTCCAGTTGGGGTGCCATCGGGAAGTACCCCAATATTAACATCACCAAAACAGCCATTTTGTTGAGCGCTATCGATGCTCGCAAATGAGTTTGCGGTGGTCATGGTGTAGTCGGGATTGGGAGTCAGAGTATAGTTGACACCAAATGCCAGGGTTTTGCTGGGACTGTAGAGCAGTCCGAAACGCCATATGGGCTCTTGCTCGGTCTGACTACCATAACTAGTGAATTCTAATCCATCGAAACTACCTGGCTGAGGAGTTCGATCCTGCACCGCCTTGATATCCATATTCAGGGTAACCAAACTCGCCGACAAACCAATTGCGAGCTGGCCATCATACAGGCTGCGCGCTATGGAAAACCCAAATTCATCCAGATCAAACATCACATTGTGTGTCTCAGCTGTGCCACCACTGAGCGGGTCAGTAACGGTGATGAAACGATCATATGGCAACAACTCATGGTAGAACAGGCCGATGACGGTTCGCCCGTCTCCAAGCGGGGCCGCCAGTGCCATCAGAGCGGGATCTATCTGATTAGTCTCATCAATATCAAGCCCCAGACGGATCGATTCCCCCGTACCGAGATTATCTGCACCCGGGTAACTGATATCATCGAGATGCCGGTAGTTACTGTCGAAACGAAATTCTGTTTTCGAAAGACGTACTAGTGCAGCCGGGTTGGCAAGGGTGGCACTGGCATCGTCAACCGATGCGACTGCCGCTCCACCCATACCAAGGGTACGGGCACCCGAGGTGTTCAGGGTGTAGTTGAAGCCAAACCAGGTCGGTCCGTTATCAAACGCATAAGCGGACAAATGAAATGATAGCAGGATGGCTCCTGATATCCGTAAAAATAATGCATTTCTCACCGACAACTCCTTTTCAGACGACAGAGAATCACGGGGCACGTTACACAAGACGCATAGCACATATTTTAAATATACCAGATTATGGCGAAACGACCATAAACGAACACTCAAAAAATAATACAGCTTCTACTAAACTCTCAGCTATATTCAATAAAACCCACAACAAGGATTACAGATAATTTATCGTGCCGAAAATTTCTGAAAGAATATTGGAGATAGCGGATATATTCACAGTGAAAAACCTGCCCACCAAAGAACTTTGGCAAAGCTGATTACCTGTCTAAAGAAAAGCTTATTTATGACCCTGAACTATTACTGCCCACTGAATATTCAAGTCGTTATAAAATAACACTAATTTCAAAATCTACATTATTAAAAAAACCATCCCTTTGTCTTTGGAGATAATTATTATAAAAATAATTTTATTAAAAACCATTTTAAAGATGCAGGTTAAAGCAGTAAAGTTACAACGTATAACATAGAATAAATAGCACTAGAAATAGATCATTCAGATCATCATCCAATCACAAATAAGTCTAAAACCTAAAACCATTCTAGCGGATTAAGATGATAAAAATCTTTAATTCCTTATATAACTCGGGGTGCTCTTTATCAAACAGTTTTGGTCGTTCAAAAAACAACTCTGTAACAACAGCAAAAAACTCACCTTCAGACGTAGCGCCATAAGCATCTATTAAGGTCCTTTTATTAGCAGCTACTTTATTACGGAGCCTGCTATATTCATGGGAAAAAATCTTTGACCAAGCCTCATAATTTTCAGCTAATTCCAGCAACGGCGTACCATCTATAGCCCCATCCTCATGATCTAATTGATGAGCAAATTCATGATACACAACATTCTGTCCATCGCCTGCATTTATAGCCCCCAACTTTGAATGCTGCCATGACAGAACAACATGACCTAATGTCCATGACTCCCCAATACGCACTGTTTCCTGAACAGTTTGAATCATACCATCAGATTTTTTTTGCATTGATTTAAAGGCACCAGGATATACGAATATATTCTTCAGTGATGGATAAAAATCATTATCACGATTCAACACAAGCATACACGCCTGAGCTGCTATAGTTACTTTTATTTCATCAGTAACTATTAACCCATTATATCCACTGAAAGTTTTTTCATACAAAAATACATTAATCAAACTATGCAGCTTTCTTTTTAACAAATCTGGAAGTTTATTATACAGAGCAAGATTTTTCTGCAAAATCAATATCCAGGCAGGATCAAGATCAACTAATTTCAAGTTTTCTCGAAACCGTTTTCTTTGAAATTTTACTGCTACTAAAACGAACAATATAAGTAAAATTATAATAACAAATAAATTTATGGGCATAATGGATTTGAACTATGTATTTTAAAATATACAGTGAGTAATAATTTACATTGTGCTAAATATTAATAGCAAGGGATGCACCATACTCAGAGTATTGTGCATTAAATATTGATTCGCCTAAATATAATAAAGATGAATAGGAAACACTTTATTAGAAATCAACAATTGAAACTTAAAAAGAAAAAAGCACGTATATAACAGCCTGCTTATGCAGTTTTTTCAACTGCATGAATCACTGACTCTTTAACCGTCTTATCATGCAACGCATCGAGAAGACTTTTGTTTTTAGCGCTTATTTCTATCCAGTTAAAAATGGACTGCCATTGCTTTCTATCAACTTCCAGAGATTGATGATTGATTTCATGAATACCTAATCCTGCACCCGTTACTCTATTATAGTTTTGTGTATCTCTAAGCTGAGCAAGTACTGGAATATTCAATTTACTAAGGAAATTATCAAGTTCTTTAAATGCAGTCGTATTTTTTCGTACTTTATTAGTAATAATCGCCATTCTAGCATTACCGCGATTTACTTTTAATTTAACAATTAACTCACGTAAAAAATCGCCCGTGGCACAAATATCAAGCCATGAAGGTAAGACAGGGATCAAAATATAATCAGCGCCTTTTAATTGCAGCGCCAGATCGGGGCCCTTCAAACCAGGAGGTGTATCAACTATCATGCGTGATACATCAGTTGGAACACGTAAATGCCAGCTACGGGTAACTCCCTTAGCAGCTGTTCTATGAGCGCTTACGCCATATATAGACGGTACAGTTTCAGGCCTGGCCTCTAGCCAGCGAGAACTTGAGCCTTGTTCATCATAATCGTATAGAGCAGTTTGAAAGCCTTTCGTAGCATAAAAGCTAGCCAGGTTAGTTGATATAGTGCTTTTACCACAGCCACCTTTTGCATTGATTACAACGATGCGAATCATATGATACTTGCTTTAAAAACAGCACAGATAAAGCTCATTCTAAATTCCACCTTGTTGTATGCCTATTATCATTTTAGTGTTATGTGTAAAAAACTTCATTAATACACATAATTTCTCAATAGTAATGAATAATTCCATATATAGCAACCACTTAGCTGCTAAACTAAAGCCTAAGCAACAGACTTTAACTACTTTCTGCTTCTATTATCAACATAGATTTTGCGCATGAACCATCATGTTTGCTAAAAATTTTAAACTGATATCTTACGTCAGTTCTTTGCATGCTTTATATGCTTTAAAACACCTGAATATTTTAATGCCTATATATTCAGCATTGCAAAACAGCCTTGAAAAAACACCATTTATACCCATTTATCTAACAATACAGGGCTAGGTCAAAGCATGGTTCTGAATTAATTTAAAATCGAACCTGGTACTGGTTATATTAAAGCATCTCAGGTTTCACTCTAATGCAGCGGGGCTGATATGCAATTTAAAGATTATTATGAAATCATCGGTGTCGAACGCAATGCAACACAAGGTGAGATTAAACGTGCCTATAAAAAGCTGGCACGTAAATACCACCCAGACGTCAGCAAAGAAGCTGATGCCGAGCTCAAATTCAAAGAACTTGGTGAAGCTTACGAAGTATTAAAAGACCCAGAAAAACGCGTAGCCTACGACCAGTTCGGTGCAAACTATAATGCAGGCCAGGACTTTAATCCGCCACCCGATTGGGATGCCGGTTTTGAGTTTAATGGTGGCGCCTATTCGACCGGTGAATCTTCAGCTTTTAGTGACTTTTTTGAGTCACTTTTCGGACAAAAATTTAACGCCGATTACACCAACCAGAATACCGGGCGTAATTATAGCGGTAGACCTCAATATCATGCACAAGGTGATGATCATCATGCCAAAATCATGGTCGAGCTGGAAGATGCATTTACTGGAGCTACTCGTACAATCACACTACAGGCACCTGAAATTGATACACAGGGGCATGTAATAAACCGTAAACGCACATTAAACGTTAACATCCCCAAAGGCGTTAAGCAGGGGCAGCTAATCAGGCTTGTGGGCCAGGGCACGCCCACTATGGGCAATGGCAAGCCTGGCGATCTTTATCTCGAAGTCAATTTTAAAACACATGACTTTTATCGTATTGATGGAAAAGACATCTACCTGGACTTACCCATTGCGCCATGGGAAGCGGCACTGGGTACTTCGGTAAAAACACCAACACCCGAAGGTGCGGTTAATTTAAAAATACCCGCAGGTTCAAGCTCTGGTTATAAAATGCGCCTTAAAGGTCGCGGTATTCCTGCAACGATACCTGGAGACCTTTATGTGGTTTTACAACTCGTACTACCTCCCGCAGACACTCAACACGCAAAAGAGCTTTACCACAAAATGGAAGAAGAACTGGCCTTTAAACCTCGTATTGGTTTAGGTGTATAAACTAATTTTCCAATAAGTTATATCAATAATTGCGACATAAACAAACTATGACAAAACACACAGTGAATTTATTAAGAGGAACTCCCCTATGAGCGACGCACTTCATATAGTCTGCCCTGAATGTGCAGCAATTAACCGCATACCTTCACAACGCCTTGCAGAGCACCCTAAGTGTGGTAAATGCCGTAAGCCGGTGTTCAGTGCACACCCCGTAGAGTTGAATTCGACAAATTTTCAAAAGCACATTAGCCGTAATGACACTCCCGTGCTAGTAGATTTCTGGGCACCCTGGTGCGGACCATGCAAAATGATGGGCCCTGCATTTGAGCAGGCAGCAGCCCAACTGGAACCATATGTTCGCCTTGCCAAGCTCAATACAGAAAATGAACAGAACATTGGAGCACAACTAAATATTCGTAGCATTCCCACACTTGCGCTATTTAAACATGGAAAGGAAATTGCTCGCCAACCAGGAGCTATGAGTAAAGATGATATTGTGCGATGGACACGAAGCCATCTATAGTTAATACGATTGTACTATTTATTCGATTAATAGTTAATTTTCTTAAAGATGCTCTTTTAGGCGTGTAAAAAATTACTGAAAGACTCTGTAACTACTAACTCGAAAGCTTCATGAGGCGACCATCCCCTGCCCTGCTTATGTAACTTTTCCGCTTAGGTTTTTTAGAACCCCTTGGAGCGTTAATTTTACTTAAGTAGCTTTGATGTACCGGGTTATCTTCATCCCATAAATTACAGGTTAATGACACACGAGGCAACCCATTTGTCTCGTCATTACTTTGTACAAATAGTATTTCATAACAACGTTTTTTTTCACAAACAATACTTTCAAATGCAAGTCCGAAATTTTGTTCTGCCAGGTATTCACGTAATGCATTATGACTTGAACTAGGGCAAAAAATATAATCTATCTCAACATCCGGGTGGTTATTTTTTATCGAAGTAACTATTTCTACACTACACTCACCACCCACACCTGCGAGCATTACCAAATGACGTTGATTTGAATCGAAGCTTAGTGCACCAGCATCCGCTACAATCAGTTCGTGATTACCGGTACTAAAAGGCATTAGCTTTTCAGTTAACTGCTCAATAATATGTGGCAATTGATCAACAAAAATCAACTTCTCACATAAGTTTTCACTTAAAATTTTAATACCCAAATATCCATGATCACAGCAGCAATCCCAGATTCTCTGATAAGGTGCACTCTGTTGTAGTTGTGCCACCAGCTCAAGAATAGCATTGAGACGAGGACTAAGTTTTGAAGATGGGTTCATGGTGCTAACGACTAAAACATTGGTTATAGGTTTCTATGAATTAATATTATAAAGCAAGTTGAGGTAAAGATCTGCTTACTCTAGCTATACATATGAATAACCTATAAGAAGAGCCATATGAGTTACCTTATGGCGTATCAATAATAGTTTTTGCGAGTACAACAAGTTGCTGTTTAGATGAACCATCGGCAAATACCAACAATTTTCTCATTCTGAATTTTGCCTGTTCTGGTTCATTCAAGTGTAACCAGAGTAAATCAGTTTCATTAACTGCATACTGCTTATAATCTATATAATCACTATATCACTCAAAAGTAATGACCCAGTGCTTACTGAAGCCTAATCAGCAGACTCTAAAGACACGATCTTTTCGTTACTGGAGATAATAGTACGAGCCATATCTTCAATAAGTTTGGCCACCGTATCAGGCCTACTTGTAAGCAACTCTTTAAAACTAGTACTAGGCACAACCAACACTGAACACGCAGAGTCAGCCTTTACTGTAGCGGTTCTAGGGGTATCAGTTAGTGCGGCAATCGCACCGAACAACTCATCGCGTCTAACATCACCCACCAAAGCCTCTTTAACATATACGCTCGCACTACCAGACATAAGCGTAAAAACTTCATTATCATGTGAGCCTTCCTCAATAATCACCTCGCCTTTCTCATAAAGACGCACCTCAGGGTGAAATGTCACGTCTTGCTTTTTATAATGACACAGCAGTAGTTGAAAACTCTGCAAAAGACTTATCAGGTAGGCATTCCAGGCAGAGAAACGCGTTTCATTTAAACGAATAAACTCCATTAGCTCAGATAAATCATACTCATCTACTACAACTGAAAAATCTGTCGAAACAGTGGTTTTACAATTATTTATCAAAGCACTTATACCTACTAAATCACCTACCTCATAAGTAACAACGACATTATCAAGATAAATTTCTTTAAGCTCACCCTGTTTTAAAATATAAACTGATTTCTTTGAATCGAAATCGATCATAGTCTCTGCAGCAAGTACTATATTTTTTGACCTTACAGGAGCACATTCCATAAAAGCACTACATGTACCTATTTTGTCCTGCCATAACGCAGAAATTTCATCAATATTAGACTCATCAATATACATAAACACCAACTATTAAAATTTAAGCCCAGATCACCAATATATATAAAGTGATATTAAACAGAATATAATTATAGACGCTTCAAGATAAGTTGAGGGGTGACGAACTTTATATAACATAAGCGACATTTGAATAGCATTGACCATGTTTGCTTTTACTAATAAGGGATATAAATATTTAACAACTTCATCTTTTTGATAAAAAGGCTTCATCTTATTTCCAGTTAACACGGCAACATCATTTAAAACAATTGCACGATGATCATAATATACCTCTGAAATATGCCCTTTGGTAGCCTTCCCTCGGTGATCTACTAAATGTATATAGTCGCCCTGAATCCCTATCCTGGCTTTAATAACATGCTTAAAATAAATGATAAGAATAATTGGAAATAGTATAAAAAACAGGTATATAGTTGAAAATGAACTGATAAGATCTGCTGACTCATCAATACTTTCATAAATCGTATACAAAAAAAGAGAAATAATAATCAGTAAAACGTAAACAGCAACCATCATATAGTTCAGGTTTCGCAATAGAGTAGTATTCACAGAAAGCCAGATAAGCTCAGCATCTTTATCCGGTTTAATATAACATTTACTTGGTGCTGCTTTCATTAAAGCTTTATCTTTCATCTCAGCAGAAATCGCCACGATAAAGCCAGCCACCAGGGCAACGATAAAGATCGATACAGGCACGTAACTCAAATTAACATAGTAATCATGCTTAGCTTTTCTCTCTTCAATGATGTCATCTAATATCTCTGATACATAGTCCTGTAATCGCTTACCGGAAGAATCAAACCTGTACAAATTAAAATTACCCGGGTCAGATATGATAACTTCACCATTATTTAAACTTAAAAGATTAATAGGGTCTGCATTCTCAGGCAAATCTAATCTGTTTATAAATTTCCAGTTATTGTCAAATCTATATACTCCCCCATCGCTCATACTGCCATTCATTAAAATAACCCACCAGTGCTCACCCACACTGGTTATTTCTACAGGAAATGTTTCACGCTCAAATATGGCTATATCAGGTATAACATCAATGTCCCTTATAAGTTCTAGCCCATCATTTTTAACATTTAGCAATTTAACTTTTTTTGCATTAGTGTTTGCAATATACAATCTATTATCAATGAATTTCATCCGATTAGGAAACTTCAATCCCTCATCAAATATAAACAATTGATTTCCTAGCGCATCAAACTTAACCACACTATGTCTATTAGGGTCAGATAAGAACACTCCTCCATCATAGTCATCTCTTTGCAGATGAAAAACAGAGTTATAATCTACATTATTACGTGCAAACCTGTTGCATGTTCTATGTTGCAAATCACATCGTGACAAGCCAGAATCCACATTCCTGAACTGCGTAGTATCCGTATTAGTTAATCTAAGAAAAGCACGAACATTTTCTGTGAAAGTTCGAGTATCTTTACCCACCCTTATAATGACATCGCTATTATTTAAAAATAACATCCCACCTATTGAGTCTTCTACTCCAATATCTTTTAAACTAATATCATCTACAATTAAACCGTCACCATCAAACTGTAGCAAGCGATTTCCAACTTGCATATAAATATGATTATCCTGGTTTTCATATAGCACGAATGCCCCATCAATTTTTAATGCCTCTCCATCAGCCCAGATATAACATAAAACAAGTATAATAAAAAAACAGCTTATCAATACTGCATGCAAAGGTTTAACATCCCTATTCATAATATATATTCCTGCTTAATAAAAAACAAAACTTACAAAAGACAATATATTCTTAAGGCTTATCAGGCTTATCAGGCTTATCAGGCTTATCCAGATTTTTACTCTTAATCTGTGCCTTACCATCAAAATAACGCATCATCCCTGCGGAACCAATCACAAACAACAGGGCCAATATAAGCAAAATCCAGAATACTTTCATTTCATCATCTCACAGTACGATAAATGGGGAAAAATTATAATTACGTTAACATTAGAACCAATATTCATTAATAACACGATTCCCGTAAATAACTAAATCTTCTTTATTGTCACAAATTAAACATGATATTGTCATAATAATTTTAAAAATACACTCCATTATAGATAAAAGAAACTTGTGCGATTACTTCATCAGCGAGGATGATATGTGTAGCATTACTATTGAATCAGTCTATAGCTCAGAAAAGCATCTGATTGATGTCATTAATACCGTACTGGAAGAAAATAGCAATAAAATCAACAGTATTCTACTGCCAAAAAACCTGGGCACAGTATTAAAGAACTCTGATATTTACATCGAAGAATATAAGAGTAATATAGATGTCAGCTTTAATCCCGTAGATGGTTTTTTAGCATCAACATCATTTAGTATTAATAAGATTACTCACAACATATCAACTCGAACTGTATACTCCGCTGATTTCACATCAGATGATGAGCATGTATTTATGATTGATGATCTTCCTGACTTTCTTTATATGAAAGATAATATAGAAGAATAAACAATAGTAAAAAATATCTTGCATTGAATTATTCTTCACCAGGGAATTACACTACCATCAATTTCTAAAAATCTCCCCGTATTTTCAAGGTTTACATTATTTATATTTTTACGTAAATTATTTACACACTCATTAACATTAATTTCCGCATTTGGGCCACCCATATCAGTTAATACCCAACCCGGATGTAGAATAGCAACTTTAATACCTCTCGGACGCAGATCTATGCTAGCACTTTTCATTACTGCATTGAGTGCGGCTTTTGAAGAGCGATAGATGTAACTACCGCCAGAACCATTATCTGCCATACTTCCCATTTTACTACTCATAGTGGCAATTAATTTTCGCTCACTCATTGCTACATTTTCCACAAAGGCCTGAATTATTAGCATAGGTGCGATAGTGTTAACACGTAAACATTCTAACCACTCAGTTTCATTTACATTTTCAAAACCAGCATCATAAGGGCCATAAACACCTGCATTATTAAATAAAATATCTAATGGCTGATCTTGCAGATCATTTACTAGTGACTGAATTTGTCCACTGTCGGTTACATCTAACTTATGTATGCTTAACTTATTATACTTATCAGCAAGATCACTCAGCTCACTTGCCGTGTCCGGTGAACGACAGCATGAGAATACACGCCAGCCTGACTCGGCATACTGCTTAGCCAGCTCAAGTCCAATTCCACGATTACTACCCGTAATAAGAATTGTTTCACTCATATTTTTCTCCCTGTTTTATATTTCTATGATATATACATAACCGTTAAATAGCATTTATCAGACAAATCATAAACACTTTACATATCTTACTTTTATCGTAAATACTTATCGATATATAATGCATTAATATCTGTTTAATCTAAGTGTTTTTTTAACTCAGACGGCTCACCTTTTGGCCAGGCACCAAATGGATATGACTGGTAATCACTATTAAAGGTAAGGAACTGTATAATCTGATAAATATACGTAGCAATACTTTGCCCCAACTTTTGCAAACGTGAATTGACCTGCCCTGTAAACAGCTTTAGAAAAAACTGTACTATCACTATGGTAAACAGCACAATTTCAGCAATGCTATAGAAAAAAGCAAACATCAGCATATATAAACCACGCATCCAGGTAGATTGTTGCTGGATGTTATCTTTAATTTCGTTAGTCATTTTTAGTCACCTTATCTATGTAGTAATGTTACAAAATAATAAAATTATAATTGTTTTGGAAAATCACAACAAGATTGTTCAATACTACGATAATTTCACCTTAAAATAACACGACATCAACATATTTTCATTTTCTAGAAAACACGAACAGATACATTTAATCAGTATAGCTTTCGTAAGTATGTTGTTGTGTGTTTGCAAAGAGACCTCACCCCCTCAATACCCTTTAGAATACACCAACTATAAAATTTCACCATTTATATCGCATAAAGTGGAATACAGATGGTTAATCAAGGCAACTCACTAGATATACGGCACTTTAAAACGCTTTTAGCATTAACTTAATCATCATAATTTATTGTGTAATTATAGATATAAACTGGATTCACTGGATTCACTGGATTTATAACAAATCAATGTCTTTGAACTAAATCTGCTACTATGATAGACAATGGCACTACCAGTATAATTTAAGTAATTGCTTTTTCTATGTAGCTTAATGAAATTAATAGCTTGATAATAACCACATGAATTACGTAAAACACATATTATCGTTATTTTTATTCTTATTTTTCATGAGTGGTTCTTTAGCGAATAGCTCAACAAATTGCGATCCTGAACTCTCATCACGTGAGAAGAAAGACAAATTATATAACGTAAATATGACGGGCGTAGGCATTGTAACTGCCTGGGGTGTTGTTCACTGGGATTATTTTTCACAATCCCCTCACGCCAACCCCGAAGGCTGGTTTGGCAATAACACCGATCATGGCGGAGCCGATAAACTAGGACATTTATATAGTACATATGTCATGTCGCATGGCCTGTCGCATTTATACGAAGGCTGGTGTTTTAATAAACATGATGCTGCTCTTTATGGCGCCCTATCCTCTTTTGCCATTATGGGTTACATGGAACTAGGTGATTCATTTAGCGATTTTGGCTTTTCATATGAAGACTTCGTTATGAATGCACTAGGTAGTGTAGCGGGATATTATTTATACGAAAATCCAGACCTGGCACGTAAAATAGATATTAGGTGGGAGTACGGCTTCCAACCCAATGATGCTGATTTTACAACCGACTATGAAAACTCAAAATATCTACTGGCCATTAAACTCAATGGTTTTGACTCAATGCGTCAAGGATTTTTAAAGTATATTGAATTACATTTAGGTTATTACACACGAGGTTTTGATGACCTGTCCACACCTAAAGAACGAAATGCTTATTTAGGTATAGGCATTAACCTTACTGATTTATTCAGGCGTCGCGGGCATACGAAAACTTCAACTTTTCTAAACTACATGCAGCTTCCCGGCACATATCTGGCAATTGAAAAAGATCGAAACAAATGATTACTTCTGTCTCTTGTATATACAGACAATTTACCATATAAACCATTATAAAACATAAACTTGATATGCGATAACTAAGGTCTGTATATAGTGTAGCAAAATACAGAATGGCATTTTATACCTTGGGCATATGCTTATGTTACTTAAAACAACTCTATTTATAATAATTAGCATATTCGCTTATGCATTATCAGGCTATTACTCTGACAGGAGCACCTCTCAACGTGAATTAAGCGCCATGTACGAATCTGGCGACATTAACCTGGCGATTTTAGAAAACTATCTTAATCATCACAATCAGGAAACTGACACTGACTTTGATAAAGCATTACACCTAGCAGCTGAACTTGATACAAAATACCTGGAAGATATGGTAGATTATTACTCCAAAGGTAATTTAGTACTGAATACTTCAGCTGCACATCACATTCTTCAACAATTACCTTCTGAATCTATTAATCTAAACTACACAGCTGGCCGTATATACTCCTCAAATGAATTCAATCGACATGAACCACTTAAAGCAGTTAAACATTTAGAATTTGCGGCTTTAAGGGGCAATGGAAATGCCGCAGCCAGTCTCTCAGAAATTTATACCAAATCAAATTGCTATATCGAAGCTATAACCTGGGCAAAACAGGCTAATAAACGAATTCTCACTACCGTATGCAACCAATTACCCGTTAATGTTGAGCTGCTCAACGAGGAACAATGGAGTGCTGTTATACATAATGAAGAGGAACTAATAACTGCTGAAAGAGAGAAGCGCTTACCTGAGCTACGCTATTCGGAGAATTGTAAAATAAGTCAGTAATCATTACACAATATGTTGTAAATATTAGTTGTCGTTCTCATTACGTAAGTCCTTTAGCATTTGAAGACCTTTTTTACGCTGAGTATGAACAACATCGATTTTCTGAGCTAGTTCATCGGTTGGCTTTTCATCCTGCCCACTTTCCAGCTCCGCTTTCAATTCAACTTCCTTTTGTTTTAAGCGCGAGAGCAAATCATTTAACTCGTCTTTTCTTTTTTCTCTATCTCGATCATCCATACCAAAGAACTCTGTCAACTTCTTAAGTAGCTTCTTACTACCCATGGTTTATCTCCTTTTTTCTGCCTGGTGCATATCATGTATAGTTTCGAGTTCATTCTGATCTAGTTGTACTGTTTTCTCAGCACTAGATAGGTCCTTATTTTGCTTAATAAACAAGGTATACCCCACATTAATCAATTTTCGAGAAAAATCATAAACATACGCTTTGTCATTCATTAATGATATAGCCATATCCGCTGTGATTTCATGTTTACGAATCATTTCATTAATAACTTTATTCTGTTGCGTATACTGGGTATCAGATTCAAGCCTTAACTGATCAATCATTAATGAAGGAATATCTTTTGAATCTGCCATTCTAATTAATTCCAATGACTGAACAGTTTTAGCCATTTGTATTCTAAAGCTATTATATTGCCGTTTTATCACAGGATTATGGCTAACTGAGTAGTACGCCAGATTTTTTTGCAAATGCTTAATATCTTTAATAGCATCGACCATATCCTGATTAGCCATACGTAACCAATGAATTTCAGCGGACTGTTCGAGTTCCCAGCCAAATGTTGCCTTACTGATGTAGGAAATAATTTCACCATAAAGGCTTTTTATTTTAAATTCATAATAACGGTCTACATTAAATTTCTTTTTAATCGGAAAATTAATCACAACATTTTCCAGATCACTGTCTTTATTCAGGACCTCTATGCGCGGGATATGAATTCCATGAGCTATTAGATCAATTGTGTTATCCCACATGTGTAATGTTTCATTAAATACTGCCTCAGTAGCAGTATCAGCATAACTTAGGGTTGATGCGTGTAAAAAGCGCGGGGTTGATTTAGAAGGTGTTTTTATAGGAATGATTTTTTCTAAAAAGGCTACCATCCTGGTGGTCAATGGAAGCATAATCAACACACCGAGCAAATTAAAAACAGTATGAAACACAGCAAGCTTCATAGTGAAATTATCATCATTGATACCCATATTTATACTAATAAAGTCAACCAGCATTAATATCTGGGCAAGAAAGGCAATAGCTAGTACACCGGTTAAAAGATTAAAGATTAAATGCGCTGCTGCCAGCCGTTTACCCTGCTCATTTGATCCCAGGGAGCCAATTATAGCTGTAATGGTTGTACCAACATTAGAACCAATCGCTAAAGCCAGTGCATTATCATATCCAATCTGCCCACTGGACAAAGCAGTTATGGTCAACACCAGTGTCGCATGACTGGACTGCATAACAACAGTTGCCATAAGACCTATCAATATATAAATCAACAAGCCTTTAAACCCTGTTACGCCA
>Ga0209345_10001836_pt1 | contig 24602 bp, 21 predicted proteins | sample Cruoilmetagenom7_FD_187294 | JGI IMG/M metagenome (GOLD analysis project Ga0209345, IMG submission 187294) | Oil polluted marine microbial communities from Coal Oil Point, Santa Barbara, California, USA - Sample 7 (SPAdes) (version 2) | ecosystem: Environmental > Aquatic > Marine > Oil seeps ...
AAGAAAAAAGTTCTTATTACAACTACTTTAGGGATTACGATCCTGAATTGGGGCGCTATATTCAGTCAGATCCAATTGGTTTAGCAGGTGGGATAAATACTTATGGGTATGTTGGTGGTAATCCGATCATGAGATTTGATCCGTATGGTCTTGATTGGTTTAAGCCCTCAAATCATCCTTATTCTGTTGGAAGAAAAGGTGCAACAGGCTTTGAGCCAGGTAAAGGAATAACTGGCTTTATAGACAATTATATACCTGCTGGTCACACATTCGGGCATCGCCATGATTCAATGGTTGGTTACATGGAAAAAAATTGGACGGCATTACCAGAATGGTCAATTGACTATATTCTAAACCCTATTACGATGCCTTTAGCTTATCCTTTAGCTGTCTTTGAAGAAACTACGATATCTATCGAAAAACTTTTACAAAATGATAATTATACTCATAGCGTTCAACAGTGTGAGGCACAACAAGAATGAAGATAAATATAGTTTCAACTCTATGCATTATTTTTTTATTATCAGCTTGTTCACCTGAGAAATATAAAAAATACAGTGAAGAAGATCAATTTCAGCACTTAATTGGATCACATATTAAGGCTGTTGTTGAATTGGAGGCTTTAGGAGTTACCTTTGGTTCGCTGAGAAATAAAGTGGTAGATTATGTGTTTATTGTACCTAAACCTAACTTTTCTGGCCCTGAGGTTGTATTCAGAAATGAGATCCCCCCAAACTCTAAGTTTAAAATAATTGGGGTTTATGGAAGTGATAGTGTTCTTTTTGAAAATAGTTACTATTTTCATGTTTCAGAACTCGATCCAAATTCTCGTCAAAGTTATATTCACTTAATCGAATTTAAGGTTAATCATTTATTAGAAAACGGTGGTTTGGATATAGCAGTATTTAAATTAGAAAACACCAATATGTAATTTTAAATGTGCTTTAATATTTTTATTTGAATCCAAAGCCTCGCTAGCCGGGGCTTTTTATTGTGCAAAATCAAACCAATTAGCATTAGGTCGCGTATTGATTTACTTACGTTTTTTAAACTGATAACTTTGATATCGGATTTACAAAGGACATTATCGTTAGGTTAAGACTCTGCTGTGCAATCTGACAATTTATCAAATATAAGGGAAGATATGATCCAGTCTGAATTTCAACGTTTTCTTCAAACTTTACTTTCAACTCCATCTAGTGCATCAGTTCATAAATTCGCTAACTTGGTACTAAAACACCTTGAAGAAATTGTTCCATTAGTTACTCATCAAGGGCAACGGGTTAAACATGTCGCAAAGCTTGCTCAAAAAGAGTGGGCTAGTTTAAGCAAAGATATTCCAACTAACCTTGAAGAAGTTGAGTCAGATGTAGCCTCTTTTGCTCTACTCAAAGAGTTATCGGTTGACTCATTTAGGGGATTTAGCCGTGAAGAAACTTTTGACCTAAAAAGTCTGTTAGTGCTTATCTTTGGGCCAAACGGTACGGGGAAGTCTAGTTTCTGTGAAGCATTAGAATACGCCTTGTTAGGCTCAGTAGCAGAAGCTGAAAGTAAGCGTTTTAGAGATGTTGAAGCTTATTTAAAAAATGCACACACCAATAAATTCGCACCACCCAAATTGATCGGAATTGATGATGATGGCGCTGATGTCAGTATCAAATCTAATGATGCTCTTTATCGATTTTGCTTCGTTGAAAAAAATAGAATAGATAGCTTTTCGCGTATTGCTGCGCAAGCTCCGGCCAAACAGTCAGAACTAATATCAACACTATTTGGCCTTGATGCATTTAATGAGTTTGTAAAGAATTTCTCTCCTGAAATTGATGGGCGATATATAGATTTAGAAGGTGTAAAAGCAAAAACACTTGCTCAAAAACGGCTTAAACTCCAAGGGGCTGAACAACAAATTAAACTTAATCAAGGTATCGTTGAACAAGCAAAGGATGATGAAGCTTCATTAGCATCTCGCTATAGAGAAGGCTGTACTTTACTTACAATGATGTCTGAGCTTAATGGCACAGAAGAAAAGCAAGGGCACGTACCTTTATTAGAAGCTGAGTTGCAGAAGCCTATTCCTCAAAAAAGTAACCTAACTGTGGCTAACCTAACCGCAATTAAACAGACGTTGATAAGCAGTCTGAATGAGCATACTCAAAAAAGTGAAGAGATAGCAAAAGCAAGTCAACAAGTATCTTTCCAACAACTATTTGAAGCCGTAACTCAAGTACAGCCGAATAGCCCTGATAAATGTCCTGCATGTTTAACTCCATTAACTGAAGTAACAGTTAATCCTTTTACTTATGCCGGAGAGGAGTTAGTCAAGCTTCAACATTTAGCCCTATTGCAAGCGACCATAAAGCAACTTGAGCAAACAGTGTTTCAAAAACTACAAGAATTACATCAGGTATTATCTACTTGTTTAAACTTTTTCTCTAATAACAAGTTAGCGCCTTTTAAGTTAGCTGATATGTCACACTTAAATGTAACATGGTGGAATAGTTTACATGCCGCGCTAGAAGATGGCACGACAGCTATACAACATATAGAGACTCAAGTAACTTGTTTAGAAAAGCAGGATATTGAGAGTGTTCAAATTGAGCAAAACAAGAATGCTCAGCGGTCTGAATTGAAGCGACTAAAAGGATTTTTAAATGACGCTCAAAAGTTAGCAGCTAGCAAAAGTGCTGCGGTTAAAGCAATAGAAGATGCTCGAAAGTTGATCAGTGAGTTTGATGAAGCAAACAAATCACTTATTAAAGAAGTAGAACAGGAAAAGCCGATTGTTACGAAGAATATTGAAATACGGGAATCTTACCAACAGTTCGTCTCTTTACTTAATGCCTATCGTAAAAAGTTGCCAGCTCAGCTAGTTGAAAACTTAGGCGATGTAGTTGTTGAACTTTATAATGCTTTTAATAGAAATGACGCACCTACTGAATTAATGGCTTCTATCCAGTTACCATTAGCGCAAAATCAAAAGTTAAAAATTTCTTATCAAAATGAGCCTAAAAAATATTTTGATGCGCTTCACGTATTAAGTGAAGGGCATATTCGTTGCGTTGGTTTGGCAATACTTTTGGCAAAAAACATAAAAGAAGGTTGTCCCCTTCTTATTTTTGATGATCCTGTAAATGCCATTGATGATGATCACCGCGAATCAATAAGGCGCACACTGTTTGAAGATCATTATTTCGATGGAAAACAGATTATCTTGACATGTCATGGAGAGGAGTTTTTTAAAGATATTCAAAATCTGTTATCAGTTGAGCAAGTTAAGAGTAGCCAGAGGTTAGCATTCTTGCCTCGTATTAATGAACCGCATATTCAAGTTGACTTCAAATGCGCACCAAGGAACTATGTTGAAGGTGCGTTAGAGCATATTCGCAAAAATGAATTACGATTTGCATTGGGTAAATCTCGCCAAGCACTTGAGTCATTAGCTAAAGGGAAAATATGGCGATATGTCAGTAAGAATGGTGATGGCAATTTGAGTATCAAGTTACGTACTGCCAATTCTCCAATTGAATTGCGCCAACTGACAGAGCAACTTAAAACTAAGATTAACAAAGGTGATTTCTCTGATCCTGATAAAGACAACGTGTTGTCTCCCATTGAACAATTGTTAGGTATTAATGGTGATTCTCGTGAATGGAGGTACTTGAACAAAGGTACACATGAAGAGGTAGACCGAGCGGAATTTGATCGAAATTCAGTTCATACCATTGTAGCTGCAATAGAGTCACTGGATCAGGTGCTGTAGCTTAACTTCAAATTCTCTTTGCTCTCAAAGCCAGCGGAAGCTGGTTTTGCCTTAACTATGCACGTTCAATCAATATCGCTGGATCGCACTGAGATTCAGCATATTCAACAACATCATCATTCCAATAATTACTTCTATATGCGTAGATTAAAAAGCTATGGCAGCAATGTTGCCATAGCTTTAAATGATGTTCAGTAAGCCAACCAAAATCGATTGTCTCCTTATGCTTGAAAATATTCCTAATGCCAGTATTTAGGTATTTTTCGGCTGCGGTAGCAGATGTAATAGGCCCTCTTGCTAAGACGCTTGGACAAAGTGACAAGCCAAATAAGGTGTTAGCAATCATACAGTCGTGATGAGCCAAGTATTGCTGACTTGCTTGGCGGATCAACTCATCGTTAGTGACATAGTAAATCATTGGCCTTAGTCGAGGCCAAAGCTGAAATCTTTCGTGCGGTTTCAATTGAATGATCAATTCATATTCTTGGTCTATTTTTTCTCTCAGTTCAGTCGGCAACATGGCGAGTAAATTTAAGTGCATTTCCTACTACCTTGTGATCATGAGCCGAGTACCTATGATAAAAATTTACGGGTAATATTACCAAGAATTTGATGGCAGGATTGATATGATTTTAGCGCCTAAATAGTCTTTCACTTTCATAAGTGGTAAAGTTAACTTCTACCTTGAAAATCCCGTAACTAATTAATTTAATGTAAAATATATCTACATTGTTAGTTATGTTTTTAACTTTGTTGAGTTTTAATTTCAATAAAAGTAATGGTCCTAAACCATAGAATCATACTGGTCCGTTATTAGTAGAAAGTGTCTCTGTCAACATAGAGGCTTGTCTCAAAAAAAGCAGGATCTCTGTACAGAGATTCCAAGAGAAATAGACCAGTGATTCTAAAAATAGCAATACAGCATTCTAAAATTATTGGACCATTTGAAATAATAAATAAAATTAAAAATAAAGGTGGGTTACTTGATCAGAAAGCCTAATTCTTTTTGATTTAAATATTTCGAGTCATCAAAATTTAATAAACTCTCATCCAATACTTTTTGGTCAAATTTAAAGTCTCGTTTCAGCGTGATGTTTGTCTCACTCAGTGAACCTAATAGATGATCGAAATGTTTAACAGTTGGCGTAACGAACTCCTTTTCTTGTTCATTTGAGTGAGCTGATAAAGCTATCAATAACTGAGCAATACCAAAACCAATTTTAGGTGTATTGCTCGGACAATATTTAATGGCGAATAACTTTATAAAAAGTTCAAAGGCACACTTTTCAGCATGCGTTGGTCTTGCTTCTTGAAGCTCATTTTGTTGGTAAATGGCAATAATGAGTAATGCAGTCAAACTATCTAACGTGTAGGTATTGCAAAGTTCATCAATATGCCAAGCGTACTTGCGATTAATAATCGTTGATAGTTCATCGGCTGCTGTTGCTGGTAAATGCCAATGTTTCCTTGCCTGCTTGCTCAAAAGCATATCTTTTATATGTAATGAAAGTGCATTGATTGCAGGAGCAAGGTTTTGACTTGCTGTATTAGGCTGACTCAACAGTATAAAGAAGGCTTTATCGGTATAGATAGGCTGATAGTTTGTAAGCTGCATCAACCGGGAAAACTTAAACTTACTCACAATCGGTTTGCCTTTTAGCTTTACGCGCCAATATCGCGAGTTAATTTCACTGTCTAGATACGTCAACAACTTCAGCGGAGAGGGGCTGAATCTAGCGGTAGTAGAAATATGAGCGTCTTCAATTATTTTAATCCTTAACGCTCTGAGCCTTTGCATCAAGTTTAGCGTCTTCTCTTGCTTATCATTTAAAGAAAATAACCACTCCAACAAGAAGTGTTGCGTAGCTAATGACTGCACATATTTGGGAAGTTTTTTGTAGGCGGTAAAATTGTACATCGTATTTAATTTACTTTTTATTCATCTGTTCGTTTTTAGCAGAATCACTACTTTTCAGTGCCTTACATTATTTATTCTTGTTTCTATCATTCAAAAAACACACTGGCTGTAACCAAAGTCTAGACCAATACTTAATTATTACCTTACTGAACACGACTGAAGCAGACATGAGCGAAGAAGCACTCAATGAATTACGAGAAAAGTTAGAAGCTGATTTATTAAAGCTTTATGGCTCGCCCATTTTAAATCTTGAGCAATTGCATAAGGCACTGAACTATCGAAGTGTTGCAACAATGCGCCAAGCCCTATTAAGGGGGACGTTACCCATACCGATATTCTCACAGCCAAATCGTAGGGGCTACTTTGTCTTGGTTGCAGAGGTAGCAAGGTATATGGCGCAGTGCGCTGTTGTCGAGATGGAAAATAAGAAGATGTGACGAATTTTAACTGGCGCAGAAATAACAAAGACCCGAAGTGCTCTAACACAGTGGGCCTTTGCAGAATTGTCTTTTGAAAGCAGACAATTCAACTGTAGTACATTTGCAGGTTTTTGCAAGTGTGCGATAGGTTTTTGCGCCTCTAATGAGAGGCAAGAAAAATGATTAAAATTGATATTTGGATTGAGTTGTTAAGACTGTGGTTATTAACACAATGGTCATACCGTAAGCTTGGTGAGTATTTAGGTATTAGTCATCAAGCAGTAGGCAGAAAAATAAATGCATGGACAGAAAAAGGCATTTCTTACCATGATGTAAAAGATTTGCCCTTAAGTGATGCGACAAAAATTCTTCTCACTGGGCGACCTCCGCATCAATCAAGGTTTACGTTACCTCAATATGAGGAAGTTGCAAACCTGATATCTAGTACAAAAGGTAGAAAGGGTAAGCCCAATATTCGATTTCATTACAGAGCTTATGTAAAAGCAGTCGGTGAAGCTAATGCAGTTGCAGAGTCTACCTATTATGCAGGGGTTAAGGCTGCACTGAATAACCCTAAATTTGCACTAACTATCATAGAAAACCCTGGAGAACGTTTGTATATTGATTATGCTGGCCTTCGTTTATCTATCGGCCCTGAAAAAAATAGGCATTACGTATACTTTATTGCCGGTGTTTTAGGTTATTCAAAGAAAATATTCATTCGTGCGACCACACATCAGAAACAGAAAGATTGGCTTGATTTCATGCAATGGATATTTATTCAAATAAATGGTGTCGTTAAATTTATCATCACTGATAATGCAAAACCTTTGGTGACAACACCAAAACCCCATCTGAAGCTCACAAAAGGTTATGAGCAATTTTGTAAGCATCAAGACGCTATTGCATATCCATCTCCACCAGCAAGCCCGAATTACAACTATGCGGCTGAAATAGCAGTGAAAATTTTTAATAATGAGATTTATCCTTATTTAAGCGAAATGTCTTTTAACTCGGTAGAAGAGGTTAACGACTGTTTGGATTGGTTGGTGTCTGCGATTAATAAGCGACCATTAACGGGACGCGCTGAATCACGCGATGAGCTATTCGAAGAAGAAAAACCATCGTTTAGAGAGATAAATCCAATATCTTTTATTGTGCCTACAGGACAGCGTACAGTTACGGTTGACAAGCATTATAGAGTCAAAGTTGACCAAATATACTATTCAATTGACCACAAGCTGTTTGGTAAAAAAGTGCAGATTTATATTTACCCAGATAAGGTTGATATTAAGCATAACGGTGAACTTAGCTATAGCCATGCCAGACGAAAATCGGGTGATGCGCATGCCATGCTGATTGAGCATATGCCGCCAGAGCATAAGGTGTTGAGAAGCGAAAACAAAACTTATTTTTTGGCTTGGGCAAAAAAAGAAGAGCCGTCATTAATTCCTTTTGTCGAAGAATTTTACTCTGATGTATCTGAACGTGATTTCTATGCCAGAGAGCAATGCAATACTTTAAAACGCGTGTTAGAAAACTCGGTGAAAGAAGGGTTTGCTGAAGAATTTGTTGTGGGCTGTTTAATGTGCCAAGCCAGTAATCGATTAAGCATTAGCGCATTAGAATCAATGATTGAAGTTGCTAAGTTGGATGATGACGATATTCAAGAGTCATTTGCTTGTTATCAGCAAATGCAACAAGGTTCACAGGGAGAACATCATGCACACTAATTCCACGTTAGACTCAACAGTTAGGTCAATGTGTAAAACATTGCGATACAGTGCGTTTATTGGCGGTATGGATGGAGCTGCACTTGATAAAGAATTTGACTTAGTTGGCTTTCAGAAAAACCTAATCGTTGTTCTAGATGCTATTCACTGCAATAAGCTAGTTGATAAGACACAAAAGTATCGTAAAGCCGCTAACCTGCCATATACGAGCATTCGCTATGCTGATATTGAGCAATATCCTATCGGGCAATTTAATCATAAATATTTTGAATATTTAAGCCGTGGTGCTTGGTTAAAAGAAGGTGACTCTATCATTATCCATGGAGAGCCATCTAAAGCGCGGCTGGAGTTGGTGAGCGCTTTTGGCAATGAATTAATAGATAAGGGAATTTCCGTTCTATTTAAAGAGATGAAAGAAATGCTACAAGATTTACTGGTAGCAGACGCTAAGAGTCTTTTGCAATCAGCACTAAAGCCGCTTGAGGTCATTGATGTACTGATGCTCGATAACTTCGAGTTAAATATACTTTCCATTAAAGAAGCCTATATTCTTGCATCTTTGATCAAAACGCGTAGTGAAAAAGGTGGCTTTATCCTTATTAGCAAGAGTCCGTTAGAAGATGAAATTACAAGCGGTAATGGCATTGGGTTAGTTGGTCAAATGCTGGCCCAACACATATTGCCTTACTGTCATCATTTGAATCTTGTTGAAAGTAAGTAGGCTTTGATGTTTAACAACGAAGTCCCACATAGGGTTAACATTGGAGAGCGAATTGCCTATCCGCTTTCCAGTGATGATGCCTGTTTAAGCACGGTGTCTAGTGATGATGCCATGCTTCAGATGTCGATGAAGTTTTATCATCAAGAATTACTGCAATCTGTTGATGCGATAGAGTTTCTTAAAAATAGAGCAATATACAGCGATAACGTTATTGAGCACTTTAATTTAGGTTACTCCAATAGAAGGTTAGGGCTTGAATTACAGAAGCTATCTAAAAATGATGAGGAGATAAGCCGAGGCGCATTACAGCGTTTAGGGCTATTAAAATCTACAGGGCATGAACTGTTCTATGGTGCTGTTACTTTTCCTTTATTAAACCAACAAGGGCATGTTGTTAGCTGCTATGGAAGACGTATAACAACAGAGTCTAAACCTAGAAAAATTTACCATAGACATTGGTACTCTGATGGTATCGGCTTTTTTAATTGCACCGCTTTAAAAGATAATGAGCAACTCATTTACTGTAAAAATCCCATTGATGCACTGAGTTGGTGGGTCAATGGTTTTACTCATGCCATTTCCACTCTTGGGAGTAGTGACTTCAATGAACAACATGCAAAGTTACTTAAGGATAGCGGTATAAAAACGATTTATTTAGCAATGGGGACAACAAAGAATACGTTAATTGAGGCTAGACGTATTGCAAGATTACTTAAGAAAAAGCGCATCGCGGTAATGCTGGTGTTATACCCCAACGGCTTTGATGCGAATAGTTTCATTATTCAGGAAATTAACCCGAAAGATGAATTGCAGCAATTACTCAATTCATCACATCGATATATGGTGAACTAATATGAAAGAATTAATTAAAAAACTCAGTACATTAACTGACTGTTTAGCTTTTTACATCGAAGACTGTATGGCGAGAGGTCAAAGCAACGCGACTATCACTTCAAAGAACAATTTGATGCTTATGTTCATTTGTTGGGCAGCAACGAAACAAATAACGAAAATATCAAACGTTGACTTGTTTGTGATGGAAGAATACAGACGCTATTTATCAGCTTATCGAAAACCTAAAAATCAAGAGCCACTTTCAATTGTTACACAAGCTCAGCGTTTAATAGCTTTGAGAGTGTTTCTGGAGAGAATGTTCTATTACGATATTATCACGGATAACTTCTTCGCTAAGTTTGAACTGCCTCGTACTGGTAGACGGTTGCCTAAGTTTATTCCTGATGAGGAAGAGATTGAGCTAATAATCAACCAAACTAAAACGAAGGGAAACATTGGTATTCGAGATAAAGCTATACTCGAAATTTACTATGCATCGGGTATTAGACGTACTGAACTTGCCAATTTGGATATTCGTCATGTTGATACTAAAAACCTTACGATCACTGTAAGAAAAGGTAAAGGCGGTTACGATAGAGTTGTACCTATTGTTCAACGTACTGTAGATGCTATCAACGAGTACCTAACAAAAGTTCGCCCATTATTGGCAATATTTGCCAGCGGTGATGCGCTTTTCTTAGGTGAGACAGGCAAGCGAATATTGAGCAGTAAATTAACCGAGCTTGTCGGTGAATATATTCGCAGATCGGGTGTGGCAGAAGAAGGCGCGTGTCACCTACTTAGACATGCTACAGGGACACATATGTTGCGTAATGGTGCCGATATTCGTTATGTGCAAGAGATGTTAGGCCATGAAGATATCAGCAGTACCCAACTTTATACCCATGTGGTTATCAATGATTTACAAAAAGTGCATAAGCAAACACATCCATTTGCAAAATAATTTGTAAAATATATTGAAAACTAGCTGATTAATCCATATTTATGTCAGGAACTTTTACAAAAAACTGGACAAAAACAGAGCGAGTATATTAGAATTACTCTATGTGGAGGACATATGAACGTCACTAAATCAGTTAATCAACAAATAGATCAGATGAAACCGGGTAAGTTATTTTCTTATCAGGATATCTTTAGCTATGCAGAGCACAGTGATGCTGTTGTAAAAGCAATCAGTAGAAATTCAAAAAAGTTGGGTTTAGTGAAAATCAAAAAAGGCTTATTTTATAAGTCTGAAATTGGTCGTTTTGGTCCAATGGCTCCTAAAGATAATGATGTTATTAATTACTTCACCTCCCGTAAAAATAGAACGGTTGGTTATGTAACAGGTCCTGCATTGTATTACCGATGGGGATTAACTACTCAAATTCCAGCAGAAGTGAATATTGCAACTTCAACAAATAAACGAGAGAAGGCTGAGCTATCTGGTCTTAGGGTTTCTACGTCACCTGCACAGCACAAAGTAACTAAGAACAACATTGAAATACTTCAATTTTTAGACGTTCTTAAAAATATTGATCGCATTCCAGATGCTGATACAAAAGAAGTAACAAATAAGCTTTCAATAAAGCTTAAGGAATATTCTTCTAAATCAATCAAGGAAATGGAAAAAATAGCAATTGATAATTACCCCGAAAGAACCAAAGCAATTCTGGGCTTTATTTTAGAGACGTATATGAATCATTTTAGCGATAAATTGCGAGATTCATTGAACCCTACATCTAAATACTATTTCTCCTATGCCTATAAATGGGAAAAAGCTCAAAAGCACTGGCATCTGATCTATAACAAAAAATAAAAAGGAATATGTGTGTTATTACACGAAGACAAAAAAGCTCTAGAGGAAGCAATACGAGCGACAGCAAAACATTTATCTTTGCCAATAGAATATGTCGAAAAAGATTATTGGGTAACTTATGCATTAAAGGAACTCGCTTCATCAGATATTTGTGATGAAATTGTTTTTAAGGGCGGTACTTCTTTAAGTAAAGCTTACAGTATGATTTCTAGGTTTTCAGAAGATGTAGATATAGCTGTATTAACAGATAACTTAAGTAAAGCTCAAGCAGGTAGAAAAGTTAAGAAGGCTAGTAAAATAATTTCAGATATCTCTGATATATTTAATGAAATAGACTCTCCTGATACTTCTAAAAACTCACACTTTAGAAAAATTAGATTTCAATACCCAAGAATCGATGAATCAGCGCCAGTTGAAGGTCAAATCGAAGATAGCTTATTATTGGAGATAAACGCATTCGCTGATCCTGAACCGTACAGCAAAATGCCTCTTTCTTGTTATATAGCTGATTTTTTTATTAACAGTGGACAAGAGTCTGCCGTATCTGAATTTGGGCTTGAAACGTTTGAAATGAACGTACTTTGTACATCTCGTACTGTTTGTGAAAAAGTTATGGGATTGGTTAAAGCCTCTTACGGTGAAAATCATATTAACCAAATTAACAGTAAAATTAGACATTTATATGATGTTCACTTTTTAATAGCCGATAAATTTACCTGTGAATTTGTTGAGTCAGCCAGCTTTGGTGAAATGACAGCTAAAGTTATTGCTTGTGACCAAGAAACTTTTAAGTCAACACCGTGGTTTGATGTGCCACTAGCTAGCGCTTGTGTATTTTCTAGCTTAGCAGAAATCTGGCCTTCTCTTGAAAGTACATACAATGGTGACTTCAAAGCGATGGTTGTGGGGGAAGATATTCCTTCAAAAGAATCTCTAATAGAATCCATGGGTATAATTCATAGGCAATTAGTTAAGTTTGATAGTTAAACAACCTTAATGTGAAAACCTTTTGGAGTATTAAAATAAAGTATGGAAACACAAATAAATGAAGAGCAGTTATATCAAAAATTAGTTGTTATTCGTGAAAAAAGGGAACAGTTTTTACAAGCTCCTGAATTGCAACCTCATGACTGTGAAGAGCATAAAGAGTTGCGAGTAAGGCACTTCGGTAGAGGTAAGCACTATGTATATCAATGCCAAGAGTGTGGCTGGCAGAGGGGGCAATCACTAAAACGAGATACTGCCTTAGAAATAAATGGTGGGGTTGAGCCAAAATTATTTGATGATTCAATAGAAACAGAAAGAGACAAAATTAGACAAAAGGCGCATGAAAAACTTCAGACGACTTATTCAGAAGAAAGAACAATTACATCTCTAATTCACGGTTGGTCTCCTGAAAGCTTTGAAAGTAGTTATAGTAAAGAACAACAGCAGCTAGAAGAAGCAAACGAAAAACTATCAAATTTACTTGAGCAATTTGAAGAAGAGTTTGGTGAAGAAAAAGTTATAAAAAGCCTAATTGCGCAAACAGTAGAACGTAAGAAAAAGCTTTACTCTGAACGCAAAGAAAAAACAGATAGATTTACAAGCGAAAAAGAGCTACAGCACTGGTTTACCACTCACCTACAAGAAGATTTTCATATTTATAAAGAAGTACCAGGAGTTCATTTAGCAGAAAATACAAATGTTCGTATTGACTTCATTCTATATCCTAAAGAGCACCTTATATCTGAAGGCTTTGTTGAAGAACCGTTTGGTGTTGAGGTTAAATACTTTAAACAGGAAGAAGGTTTTACACACAAAACTAGTAGAGGCATATGGCAAACTATTAGCTACAACGACTGTCTTTTCAAAATTAAAGATAAAGAATTTAAGACAAAATTTTGTTTACTATTTTCGAATTTATCTTTTTCTTCTGAAACTGCTCTCATTAAAAATTTAGGATATGAGTGGGAGAATGATCAAATTGAATGGAGTGGTATGATTCATGTAGCTAACCATGCACGCGTTGGAACTTTATCAATCAATGGTGATAAGCAAGGATTAACTGGCTGGGGAATCAGATTTGCTGGTGGGACATACTTTGTTCGATCTGCATACAATGATGAAACAACTTATCGCTTATCTAACTCTGATACTATAAATAAAATGAGAATAGGAAATTTCTAAGGCTAAAGAACTTAAAATTGTCTTTAGTTAAGACAGCAGAAATGCAAATATAGACTAAACTAATACAAGGAAATGTACATGCTACCTCAACCGCCAAAATCCTCCCTAAACACCTGTAAATCAAAAACTTAAACCTCACGAAAATGCAGGTAAAACCACACCTAGAAGCTAAATTAGTTTACAACTACTTTAGGGATTACGACCCCGAATTGGGGCGCTATATTCAAAGTGACCCGATTGGTTTAGCGGGTGGTATTAATACTTATGGGTATGTTGGTGGGAATCCTATATCCTATTCAGATCCGAGTGGTTTGTGCCCATGGTGTGTTGTAGGAGGTGTTATTGGTGGAGGTTTGAATGCCTGGTCACAATATAATTCTGACGGTCCTTTTGATTGGGGATCGTTTGCAGCATCAACAGCAACAGGTGCTTTAGGTGGAGGTCTTGGTAACCTAACCAAGGGATTATCATGGGGGAAAAATATCGCTGCAAATGCATTTGGTAGTGGTGCTATTGGCGCAGCCGTAACTGCAAGTAAAAATGAGCTAACTGGAAGTTGTGATAGTATTGAAAACTCATTTTTAAATGGATTTGTTTTTGGTGGATTGGGATCGGGTGTAGGAAATGGTACGTCTGGTATTATTTCAAAAATGAATCAATCATACTTTAATTCACTTCCTCTATCTCAACAGTTGTTTTTAAGTTCCAATGCATTGCATGGACTTCCTAACTCTCATCTGATAACTGGTGGTGTGACTATTGGGAATACTGTTGGTGGAGTTATTAGTAACCTACCTGTCAATGTTAGTGGAAATGGAAATTAGTTATGAATAGTAAAATGATGTACGTAATCTACTTAATTTTATTTCCAATTGCGGGTATCGGGGTTGGTTATGTTTTCTATTGGGTCTATTTATTACTAGGTAATAATGCATCTGATATGGTGTTTGATATGTTTATTGTTGTTTGGTTTTCTTTTGGAGTCTTTGCCGGATTATTCGGTTGTAATTGGCTGCGAAAAATAAACAGACAGATTCACAAGAAATAATTATGACCATTTCTTACTAATATATATTGATTTGAATCCAAAGCCTCGCTAGCCGGGGCTTTTTGTTTTTGGGTAACTGAAATTTCAATAATTAAATCTGATTCAGATACTTCGTAAATTGAGGGAAGTTATATAGTGGTATTGAATTAATAAAAGGAAATAGCTATGAATAGTATAACTGAACTACCCTCACATATTGATGTGCTAAGAGAAGGCACAACAGAGTCTATTAGACGGTCTTTATCTAGTAGAAAAGCAGATAATCTCGATAAGAAAATTTGGCCTAGTGAAAACCTCCTTATTGATAAACTTTTAAGTAGATTTGATGAAATTGAATGTTTTTGTTTGCAATTAAATGAAAAGTTTAACTTTATGGAACGTTACTCGATTTTAGATTGTTTGTTAGGTATTTTGGCAATAACTAAGCCAAGTGATTTACAGAAATCTAGAGAAGATAAAAAATCGCTGCAAGAACTGAATAGAAAGATTGCAAAACAGGCATTTGATTTAGCTGAACTTATAGAAAAAAGAAGTGAGCTGAATAATTGCACACAAATGAGCAGTAACACTTATTATTCAATTTCTGATGTAATTAATGACGCTGCTCAAGATAATTATCTATTTCAATCAAACCCGAAAAAACAATTTAACCAACTGTTCTATCAATATGATTTGAAGTATTGGCCAAATATTACTCAGGTAATCGATGCGATTGGTATTGATGCGGATTGTGCCGATATTGAAGCAAGCGACTCTATTACTGAAGCAGGGACTAAATCAACACGCTCATCAGTTGTAGACACCATTAGAGCTTTTTTTACCGCTTTAAAAAATTATGAAAATAGGCATCATAATATTTCAGTAAAAGTCATGAACATGTCGAATCAATGTTTTACTTCAATATTCAATATTGGTCTTGCACTTGGGCCTGATGAAATTATTAGTGATGATCAATTTAAAACAGCAAAGCATCGAATAAAAAAAGAAATGAACATTAGATAAATTGAGAACCAAATAACATTAAAACCCTATCTGCCTCTATGGAAAAGCTAATAATAATTCAGAACGTTGGTAGCATTAACTTTCAGATTTTACTGCGTTTTAATTATTGATACATGTTGAAATATACAGTTGTTGGCTATATGTATAAGATAACTTTTGCAGCAATTCACTTCTTACTAAGATACAAGGTACAGCTCTATGGCTACGGAAAAAACTAAATTTTCACAAAAACAGTTTTTAAAAGGACGTAGGCCGGAAAAATTTTCTGACTCATTTGAAAAAGAAATAAGTTCATTAGAAAGGCCAGTACTGGAGCATTACCTTGCTACTTTAAATAAACGCAGCCAAGAATTAGAGTTTGAAGATTTTGCCAAGAGACTATGTGAAAAAATAGTATGTCCAAATCTGTTGGAACAGACAGGCCCTGTTGCTGGTGGTGATGGAAAAACTGACACTCAAACATTTCCAGTCTCAGAGCAAAATAAATTGTTATGGTTTGAAGGTATAAATGATACCTCTCACAAAGAACGGTGGGCCTTTGCCGTAAGTACTAGAGTTGATTGGGATGTTAAATGTAAGAGTGATGTTCGAAAGATTAAAGGCACAGAAAGAGGATATAAGAAAGCGTATTTCGTTAGTAACCAATATGTTAAGTCTGACCAAAGAGCAAAAATTGAAGACTTATTGGCTAAAGAAACAGGTCTTGATGTAATAATTTTAGATTTAAGTTGGATTTTAAATCAGGTTTATAAAAATAAGCTTGAGCAAATAGTTATTGATACGCTGGCTATGCCTGTAACTTTTAGTAGAGAGAAGCATATTGGTTCAAATGATTATATAAAAAGCCAAGAACTGGATGAACTTAATGAAAAAATTAACCAAGAAGTTAACCCACAAGAGATTACTAATGAACAAGTTGGTTGGTTTTTACAAATAGCAATTTTGAATGCTGAACTTGAGAATACAGAAATTGAAGTAGAGGGTTTATTTGAAAGAGCTATAAAAATTGCTAATAAATTTGGTAATAACCAGCAACTTTTGGAAGCACATTACCACTACGCTTGGAAATCTCATTTTTGGTATGAAAACTCATCTACTTTTGAAGAACATTTAATTTTGGCTTTCCAAGCGATTGAAAAATCAACTAGTTCAGCAAAGTGGGAAAAGGTAGTTACTTTACTTAATGTTGCAATTGGTCATGCTAAAATTACAGGTGTTTCATTATCAAATAACATTTTGGAAGTAAAAAACAAAGTTATAAAACTTATCACCAAGATAGCTGACGATGATACGAAACCTAGTAATTCTTTATACGCACAAACTCAACTAGCCATTTTTGAATTGCAAAGCCTAAACTGTATTGAAGATGCAGGACCTACTTTTAAGTCTCTTCACGATATTGTTCAAAAAAGTGAATCACTTGTTGGCTATCCTTTTGAACAGGTTTTCTATTTAATTTCCGCTGTTGATGATATTTTTATGGAGATTGAAGCATACGAAGATTTACTAGACTACTTAACTGAGCAGTCTTCTAAAAGAGATGGTGATGTTGCCGCTTCGTGGAATTACCTTAAAAGAGGTGCAAGAAGGTTAGAGTCAGGTAAACCATATCAAGCCATTAAGTTAATTGGAAAATCATTGGCCGGGTTATATAAAGAATAGTCATCAAGTGAAATGATCTTTGCTATGAGAATAATATCAGCGGCCTATGAGAGTGTTGGTTTACCTTGGGCATCTAGAGCTAGCATGTTATTTGCAGCATCGATGTTAACAGACAAATATTGGAAACAAGATGAACTGAGTATTGAACAAGTAAACGCTTATGTTCGATTGAGCTGGATGGAGTTGCAGCTAGGAAGATTAGGCCAGTCTTTACTCTGGTTCGAATTGGCACTGATTGTCCAGTCAGGTCTAGATGATAACGTCATTACTGAAAACGAAATCATTAACTTTGATGGGTGTATAAGTCATCTAATCCTAAATATCCCCTTTTTAGACTTACCAAATTTAACATCTCTTCCTAACCTATTGGATAAGCTTGGGTTACAGAGTTCAAGAGGAATGCTGCTTTGTACTTTAGGGTATGAAGATGATTTCTCTGATGAGTATGAGGTCACTATTGATCAAAAACATCACGACTTTTTGATTATGGTTAGAGACATTGACCTTGGAAAAGATATTAGAATATTCAATGATATAATAGGTAAGCGTGGTGATATTAAATCTTATCTTCTAGGGGGAGAAATATCCATTAACTACCCTCAGAAAACACCTTTCATTGAATTGGCCGAGTCAATTTTAGCTATGTTAGAAGGACTATTGGCTACAGCATGGGTTGATGACTTTTTCCCAATAGAGTCTTCTATTTCAATTGAAATAATTGCAGATGATGACGATGATATTTGTATTACTCATGATATTGAAGATTTAGATCAAAATTTACATATAGAGATAACGTGTTCAAACTTTAACATTGAAGAAATGAATCTTTCTGCCCAACGTGAGATTCAGCAATGGTTCACGGAGTTTTCAATAGAAATACTATCAAGATTTTTTTACATTAAAGATCCTGAAAGGCTATTAGAAGCAATGTTTAAAGATGATAGGGCTATAGAGAGATCATTATCTTTTGGCACAAGCTTTATGGCCTTACACAATATTCAAGGTCATGATTTTGTTAAAAGAGTTAAAGCTTTATTTAGTAATATTGAAGATAAACAATATACTTTAGTTCGGAAAGTAGCTTGGGATATCGGTTATCCAAAGAATAAAGAAAGCCAAAATACCAATGAAACATCAAAAAATGCTGTGAATTTCTCTAGTCAAAGAGAAAGAATTGGCCATCAAGACCTTATTATTAATGGCATTATTAAACCTCGCTTGTGGGACAAAGCTAAATGGTCTGGTGTAGGTTTTAGTCAATTCCCCACTAAAGAATTGGGCTTAGATTTGTTGTTTGGTAATGGTGATGTGGGTAAAAAAATTATTGAAGGATTAAAGGAAGAGCTTGGGAAAGAAGATCTATCGAATCGATTAAGAGTATCAATAATTAAAGGAGTCTCTGCAAAAGAACCTTGCAATTATAAGGTTGTATTGTCTGAAAACTTCACAAAAAATCATGATAGAAAATTAATAATGTCAGTTTCTAGAATTCACACTATGACCCCTAAAACATTGGATAATTTAGATCGGTTTTTATTAGAGTTTAGCTCTCAAAAATCATTTATTTTGGGCTATGGAACAATGAAAGCTGGGCAATATGTTGCTGGCTTCGACACTTTAACTAGTGGGATTAAAATTAATAACTTAGTTGTATTGGAAGCATGGCAAGTTGGAACAAATGACATTGAACAAACGGCAATAACAATAGATGATGATCCTATTATTCCTCAAGGGGTCACTAACGCTCCTATCATGGATGTTTTAAAGGCTAAGAAATAGAAATATCCAATTTGCTCTCAAAGCCAGCGGAAGCTGGTTTTGCCTATCTGCCACTTAGTGAAAATAGTCGTTTGGTGTCAAATTGAGTTGGTTGATCATCTCTGGGCTGAAGCCGTTGCGTAGTAACTCAAAATCTTTCATATCAATTTTGGCCTTTGAGCCATTACCTATTAGTTGATAAATACTGCCGCTTTCAGTGAAGATCATTTGGCTTTTTATGCTGATTGATTCGATGCTAGAAGTACATACATAATCACCTTTAAAAAAACGGCAAGTCATATCATCAACTACAGTCGCATAAATAACTTTACCAACCAATTCGTTATCGTCCATAACAGAAACAATTTTCCAGTCTGAAACTATCGTGTTCATCGTCTTATCCATCATACTTAACCAAGGTTAATGATAAAAAATCAATGTTAAAGTCGCCAATAATGGATGGATCTAAAACGTAGTATTTGAGCAAGAAAATATTATTTCACAACAAAAGCTGCTAAGGTAAAAGTGCCTTAACTTAAGCTTGTTTAGTAAATAATTAACATAATAATAAATCAATACTCTTATAAAACATGGTCCACGTTATTGTATTTTTATGGTCCAACCAATGTGGATTAACGGTCTATTGGCGGTGGATTAAAGTTCCTTGAACCCCGTATTTTACAATTCTAAAGTCCAGCGCCTAAGACCAGTCAGTTCATTTATCCTTTACCATTAATTCAGTTATCGTGGACCAATAATAACGTTATATTATTAAACTAAAAATAAATAAGAGGATAGATTTAATTTGCTAATGATTACTTGAAGTGTGGTTGTCGAAAACTTCTACAGGAATGGTTTTAATGCTGTCTTCGATCTTCGTAAAATTTTAAAAGGCTTTCTATTTTTATTTTCATTACTTCTGCTTTTGCTAATGGAAACTTTACTTCAAATAATTCATTAAACATTTTGCCAGCTAACAACTCTGCATTTGTTGGTCTAGTTTGTTGCCAAATGATTAGCTGAAAAATGACTGTTATTAATAAAGCCGTGAACCCATCGAGATTGTTTAAAAGGTAAAAAGAAATACGTTGTTGCTTGTAGGATTGTTTTACTACGGATCTTAAGTCACTAAAAGTTGAATTCTTATATATTGGTTTGGTGATAAGTTGAAGTCTGATTGATTTTGGAAGCGCGTTGATAATTTTGAAAGGCTTGGTGAGCAATAAAGAGTTTTGTTGTAGTAAAAGCCATAAGCAATGATTCAGTGTTGAGTAGCAGCGATAATTAGTGGCTTTGTTGAAGTTTCTGAAGCTAACTTTTGATAAGGCTGTGCCAGTTAACCTCTTTCTGTAATCTCCATTCCTTATTTCATTTTCTGTTGTTATTTGTTCCTGTTTTAACCTTGGATAAAGTTCCTCTAGAGAATTGATATTATTACGATTCATGTATTCCAAAAGTGCAAACTGAGATGACATAGATCTGATCTCATTTGATAACGATTTATAGCCACTGTTATTCCATGCTTTGCAAGCGAGAGTTTTTTTATTAAAAGACAAAGTATTAGATTCAGTTAAGAGAACACCTTCTTCTTGCCTCGCATAGTTAGCAATATTCGCTTGTCTTTTTAAGGAGTTATTACCCTTATTCGTGGTTTTATTATTTTCCATTACATGTAAAAAGCTTTCCGTTCGATATTTTTAATATTCAGTATAGCCTTAAATAGATGAGGATAGGTTCGGAAGGTTTTTACCATGACAGAGATAGAGCTTAAAGCGTTAACAAAGAAAATCGAGTGCGATTTACTTAAGTTATTTGGGACACCAATTCTAACCGTCAGTGATTTGAAAAAAGCCATGAACTATTCCAGCACTGCTGCTATTCATCAAGCTGTTAGTAAAGGCATATTTCCTATTCCCGTCTTTAAAATACCAAACCGCAGGGGACATTTTGCGTTAACGGTAGAAGTGGCTCGTTTTATGGCGCTACAGGCTACGGATAATATTCAAAAAGTAGAAGGTAAAGATATGAATTGACGTAATCGTTTGAGACGCAAATAAAAAGCCCCTCGTGGGTTAACACAAGAGGCTACGTTTTGATTTTGTCGTTTGAGACCCGACACCATCAATACTAGTCAAGCTATAGCTTTTGTCAAGAAATCCTCTGATTTCTTGAGGGAGATTATTGATGGATAAAAACATGATATCAGGCGAAAAAGCACGACTTTTGCTTAAGCTTAAGTATTTATCTCCATGGTCTAATCGTGCAATAGCTCGACATATAGAGGTAAGTCACCAAACGGTAAGCCGTTACTTTAAGTCTGCTTTAACGGCTGGTTTAACATGGCCTAAGGTTAAATCACTTGATAACGATGAGCTAATTACCTGCCTTTTTCCTAATTATCCATTTAGAAAATCAAACTTGATCCGTCCAAATTGTGCTGAGGTATATAAGCGGTTAAATGACAGAACACATGAAAAGGGAAATTTAAAGAAAGAAGATTATTGGCGCGAATTTTTACTTGAACATGGTGCGTTAGGCGTTGGTCGTACTACCTTTTACAACGACTTGAAATCATATCGTGATGATTCTGATCGCAGTATGACGCAATTCAAAGCACCTGGAGATTATTTCTTTTGCGATATCGCAGGCTCTAAAGTTTACATAGGGATAAACAAGGACATTCCCGTTAGTTTATTTGCAGGTGCATTTGGTGATTCAGATCTTGCGTTCATGAAAGGCTATGTTAATGAAAACCAAGAATCTTGGCTCAATTTTATAGAGCAGGTGTTTATTGATGTAAATGGTGTTCCGGTTTTTGTTGTAACAGACAATGCCGCAGCTTTACGCACAAGCAGAAAAAACACTAAAAAGATTACGGCTCAGTATCGAATGTTCTCTGAACACTATGATTTTATTCCTTTTGATATTCCAATTCGAAGTCCACGATATAACTATCGCGCTGAGCGAACTGTTAGAAAATTTGTCGATGCTATTTTAGCTTATGCACGAGAGCTTACATTTTTAGATTTAGATGATTTTAACACTTGGCTTCAAAGTAAGGTTAAAGAAATCAATAACAAAATTTCACCTAAAACGAATGATACCAGTACACAGCGCTTTTTAGTTCGTGAGCAACAAGCACTCAGAGAGTTAAACAGCAAACGCTTTCCTCTCCCGATTGAAACGCATGTTATTACGGTTCAAAAAGATTACAAATTTGTCTTTGAGGGTGGTCATTACTCGATACCAGAAAACTTAAAAGGTCAAAAAGTAACCGTTATTGTTACTAAAAATGAAGTGGAAATAAAATACAAAACCAAAACTGTTTGTATTCATACCCGCCTTAAAAAAGGTGAGAGAGATTCAATGAAACCAGAGCATATGCCCATGAATCATCGAGTGCTCGTTGAGCAAAATAAAGCGCATTTTATTGAATGGGCTAGTCAAATTGATGCATCTGTTGTCACTTTAGTTGAAGCGCAATACAAAGGCGCTGGAGAGCCTGATTATAAAGCAAGAAAGGCTTGTTTGCAGATACAAAGGTTAGCTAAGAAAGGTGAGTTTGATAAATACGTAGAAACTTGCCAGTGGGTGGTTTCACTTGGGCGTTTAACCGTAACTGCTTTCTCTGACGCTTTACAAGCCAATGTAACCTCGAACGAAGGGCTTCAAGAAGCCTATCAGTTATATCAACAGCAAACCCAAAATAACAATGGAGGAAGAAAACACCATGTACACTAATAAAGCGATAATTTCCCGTAGCAAAGATGTTCGCATGGGAGGGCTTGGGCGAGCTTATGTTCGCCTTCGTTCATCACCCTCATTTGAGCCAATGAGTAAAGATGAGTTTTTCTTCTCTATGCTCGATATTGTCAGTGAAAATCAGGATATTCAAAAGGTAGAGCGACTTAAGCGCCAAGCCAAATTGCCTTATCCGTGTGCTGAGGTTTCTGATTTTGATTTAAAGCAGCAACCCAGTATTAAGCGTAGTCAAGTTGAACATTTGCTTTCGTTAAATTGGATAGCCAAAGGACAACATCTAGTTATTCATGGCTCAGTAGGAAAAGACAAAATTAAGTTTGGTTGTGGCTTTGCCAATCATGCGATAGAACAAATGCATCCAACAGAACATCTTGAGTTTAATCAATTAATTTTCGAACTGCGCTTAGCACAGAAAAATAATGAATTAACTGAATTATTTGAAAAACTATCAAAACTAGATCTATTGATGCTTAGCAACTGGCATTTAGATGAGTTAGAGCTGGTTGATATGTACTTGTTGTTTTCACTCTTGGAAACGGTTCTGCCATCTCTTTCACTACTTATTACATCTGATCCACCTATACAAGAATGGGCGAATAGCTTAGATGAGCCGTTGCTATCAAGTCGCTTAACCGAATTGGTATGCGATAACGTGCGCGAACTCAAGTTTAGAGAAGTTACTAAAGTTTCACACTAATAAGTACAACGTTAAATGAGGAAATACTGATGAATAATTTATCTGTATCAACTGAACATTCAATACCGTTTTCAAATCCACATGTGGAAAATAGTCACTCTGTCGTTAGCAATGTTCCTGTCAGTTTTGTTGCACAATATAGTAATTGTTTAGCACATTGCCCAAGAATAAAAACCTACCTTGTAAAAATGCTGGGTATTGATGAACTGAGCCTATCTACCTATAGCATTGGTTATTGTGATACCGCAGTCTTTGAACATTCGTTATTCAAAGGCTGTATTACTTTGCCTTTGGCATATGACGATAATACGGTTGAACTATTTGGACTTAAAATAATACCAACAGAAAGTGACAGTATTGGCTCTGTATTTAATCCTATTTATCAGCCTATCTTCACGCTAGAAGCGCTTGATAATGTCGCTATCAAATGTGATTCACCACTTGATGTGATTGCTTTTAACGAACACGGCTACAAAAATACTTTTTGTGAATTCGGTAGCTGCTTGTCAGAAACGACCATTGATGAGTTAAAGCAACTGGGTACATCAACCATCGTTTATTTTACCAGTGTACTAGGTGTTAGCTTTGATATTGCTGAGGCAAGTTATATTGCTCAACGATACGGTATAACTTTATGTGAGGTGAATTTACCTTTTCTTACTCGGCATATTGGCGAATGGGATACCTTTCAATGGCAGTTGTTTGATAAACGTTTAACGTGTGCATTATCTAATGTAGGTATGCGCAATGAACGCTATCAAGCTTAATTGATGTAGAACTTTCGGTAATGCATAACTCTGAAATCACACCAAAGATTAACATTGGAGAGCGAATTGCCTATCCGCTTTCCAGTGATGATGCCTGTTTAAGCATGGTGTCTAGTGATGATGCAATGCTTCAGATGTCGATGAAGTTTTATCATCAAGAATTACTACAATCTGTTGATGCGATAGAGTTTCTTAAAAATAGAGCAATATACAGCGATAAGGTTATCGAACATTTTAATTTAGGTTTCTCCAATAGAAAGTTAGGGCTTGAATTACAAAAGTTATCTAAAAATGATGAGGAGATAAGCCGAGGCGCATTACAGCGTTTAGGGCTATTAAAATCTACAGGGCATGAACTGTTCTATGGTGCTGTTACCTTTCCTTTATTAAACCAACAAGGGCATATTGTTAGCTGCTATGGAAGGCGTATAACAACAGAGTCTAAACCTAGAAAAATTTACCATAGACATTGGTACTCTGATGGTATCGGCTTTTTTAATTGCACCGCTTTAAAAGATAATGAGCAACTCATT
>Ga0209345_10001837_pt1 | contig 24590 bp, 17 predicted proteins | sample Cruoilmetagenom7_FD_187294 | JGI IMG/M metagenome (GOLD analysis project Ga0209345, IMG submission 187294) | Oil polluted marine microbial communities from Coal Oil Point, Santa Barbara, California, USA - Sample 7 (SPAdes) (version 2) | ecosystem: Environmental > Aquatic > Marine > Oil seeps ...
TAGTTCTATATCTGCTAGAATATTATTCGCTCCCATTGATATTACGCTTATTGGTTGTCTCCATTGGTGGGCTATCATACTTATCATCTCTCCCATCGCTGCGTGGCGAGATTGAGCTAGCATTATTTCTTCTTTGTTCTGTATTTCAAGATTAGCATTTATTAAACTTTGCTCTTTTTCTCTTATGGTATCGAGCATTAAATTAAATTCTTTGGAGAGTTGATGAACCTCTTTTGTACCACTTTCATCAGCTCTAACATTTTTAGCACCCATACGGATTTGTTTCATTGTACCAATAAGTCTCAAAAGGTATTTTGTTAAATTATAAGCTGTTAAATATGATAAAAATATAGCTACTATAAGGGATAAAACTGTAAATATAACACCCTGTATAAGAATCATACTTATATTCTTTTGACGCATACTTTGGTCTATCCTTAGATGTACCCATGCTATATGGGTATCTTTATTATGGATAACATGAAATATATCTATATGCTTAGTATTATTAGTATATATTTCTCCTTCATCTACATGTATATCTGTAGGCTGAAGCATCTTTTTAAGAAAAGATATTTGTTTAACATCTGCAACAAATAAACCTATTTTACTACGGTCTGTATGTGCAATTACTTTACCCTCCATATTTATAACTGAAGCAAGAATTAAATCATCATATTTTTTAAAACTATCTATTGACTCTTCTAGCCCAATATAGTCATTTGAGAGTACCCACAACTTAGCTGTAGCGGCAAGCATCATACTACGATTTTTAGCTTGTTTAATCCCTTGAATACGTAAAAATTCACTTTGAGAGTAAGTTGTATAATATGTAAAACTACTAATTAAAGCTGTAAAAAGAAATCCAATACCAATAATAAGCTGGTATCGAATACTACTATTGGTAAAGCTTGTTATTAAGTTTTTCATTTTGTTAGCCTTATTGGGCGTACTTCTTCTTCAAAATGTTTAAGAAATTCTCTCACCGGTGCATAAGTTGAATCATCTGCTTTTTCATACCTACTAAGCTCCATAGCCTCAAGTATCTTTCTACCTTTTTCATGTGTGTGAAGAGAAAATATTATAGAACTCACTTTTTTTAAAATATCTTTAGGCACATCTTTGCGGACTACAAGACCATTATTTGGAAGTGGTGGCGTAGTCCATTTCACCATCACTTGCTGGGCAATTTCTGGACGATCTTTTATAAATGCTAACCATGGTGGGGGCCAAGTTGAGGCTGCTGCTGATTTACCTAAAAAAACATTCATAATTGATGATTCCTGAGAGCCAACGTAATTATTTGTTATATCAGTATTTATATCTATTCCATGAGTGTATAGATACCACTGAGGCATCATCGTAGCAGCTAATGCAGTTGGGGCTGGATAACTTACATTTCTGCCTCTTAAATCATCTACATCTTCAATACCACTATCTTTTCTAACTAAAATAATCCCTCTAAAATTATCATCATCCCCCATTTTTCCAAAAATCTTATAACCATGTTGTGTGGAAGTCACTGTTTGATATGGGTTTGGCAAAGAGAAATGAAAATGCCCTGCAAAAAGTTTTTTATCATAAGCTGGATAGTTTCGGGATGCCTCTAGTCTTAATTTTGCATCTTTTAAATGGGAGTTTATATAGTCTATCATAGGTTGATATACTTCAAAAAGTCGTTTTGGATTATGTAGCGGATGAACTCCAAAAATATAAACATGTTTTTGAAATGGAGCTACTTTAGAATATGTTGGATTATATTCAGCCTCATTTTGTTTTTCACACCCTGTAAAAAAAGCAAATAAAAGAATAAAACCAATAATATAAATATTTTTTAATTTAATCATTTTCAATCCATGTGAACTTAGTATATCATATTTGTACTGAGTGTCTAAATATAAAACTAGGTACCAAATTTGCTAACTTATTTAAACGGGTGAAAAATTCCCTAAATTTTAGGTCAAACGGAGATGGGAGCAACAGACCTCAGCCAAAAAGGCTACGTTATGAAAATACAATCACATGAGATTGCTATGCAATCACAACACACAGAGTATAAAAGCATACTAGAATCAAGTATGAGTTTTGAAACCTACTTCACAAACTTACCAGAAGGTATAGAGTTTGATGAACAACCTAAACCTGAGATGAAAACAGAAAAATCCTGCATGTGTTCTTACTTAGACAATCAAGATAAAAGTATTGGTGAAATGATTCAAAAGCTAATCCAAATGCTTCAAGATAGAGTAGGTAAAGGTGAAGCCCAACCTGTAGATGAAGAAGATGTTAATGGCTATATTCATATGTCTTCTATGCAAAGATTTGAAGAGCATGAAAGTCTTGATTTTTCAACTATTGGACATATCCAAACAGATAAAGGTTCACTTGATATTGATTTAAATTTTTCTATGAGCAGAAGTTTTGTAGTAGAAAATCAAATAGATATTTATAGTCCTTTTGATCCCCTTGTTATAAATCTAAATGGAGATATTCCAGACTTAAGTAGCGATACTTTTTCTTTTGATTTAGACAATGATGGAGAGAGTGACCAAATCTCAAAACTTGGAAGCGGAAGCGGTTTTTTAGCACTTGATAAAAACAATGATGGTATTGTAAATCAAGGAAGTGAGTTATTTGGAACACTTACTGGAAATGGTTTTGGTGAACTAAGTGCATATGATGAAGATCACAACTCTTGGATAGATGAAAATGATTCTATATTTGACAGCCTTCAAATCTGGCTTAAAAATGAAGATAACAATGAAAGAGAGTTAGTTGGACTTGGAGAAACTGGTATAGGTGCAATATTTTTAGATAGTGCAGCAAGTGAGTTTACATATAAAACTCAAACTAACCAAACTTTAGGTGAAATGAAAAGTTCTGGAATATTTTTAAATGAAGATGGAAGCGTTGGAAATATTTCTCAAATAGATTTTGCAACAAGGAAGTTACAAGATAATCACAACAAAGGTGAAGAGATTGCGAAGGTAGATACTTCAGAAACTGAACCTCTAGCTACACTTTTACAAGCATAAAGTAAAAAACTTGGCATGTGGGAATGGATGTCCATATATGCCTTATAACAACTGATTTTTAACAAACTCCATATAATGACCCTCTTCAAACTCCAACTCTTCGTGAGTTCCACGTTGGACTATCTCTGAATCATCTAAAACATATATCATATCTGCATTTTTGACAGTACTTAATCTATGCGCTATTGTTATAACTGTTTTATCTCTAAGTATTGGTATAAGTGCATTATAAAGTTTTGCCTCTGTATGAACATCAAGAGCAGAAGTTGATTCATCAAAGATTACAACACTAGGGTTTGCAATTATCATCCTAGCAATGCTAAGACGCTGTCTTTGTCCACCTGAGAGTCTTACTCCATGTCGTCCCACAATGGTCTCTAATCCATCTTCCATATTTTCAATCATATCTGAGAGTTGCGCAATACACATCGCTTTTTGTATAGTTTTATCACTTATACTATCATCACCCATCGTTATGTTAAATCTTAGACTTGAGTTGAAAAGTATAGGCATTTGAAGAACTAAAAATATTTTTTCTCTTAATGAACTTTTATCTAATTCTTCTATATCTATGTTGTTGTACTTTAAAGTTCCACTTTGTTTTTCGTAAAAGCCTGAGATAACTTGAGCAAGTGTAGTTTTTCCACTTCCACTTGCTCCGATAAGAGCTATTTTACATCCTGCTTCTATATTTAATGCAATGTTCTTCAGTATCTCTTTTTTATTTGAGTAGGCAAAACTTAAGTCTTTTAGTTCTATATTTATACCATCAGCTTCAAGTTGTTTTGTACCACTATTTTCAGTTTTTAAGGTAAGAATTTTATTTATTCTAGTTAATGCGCCCATGGCAGAGGAGTAGCTGTACTGCATAGATAGTATATCTTGAACAGGTGTCATTATAAACCAAATATATCCAAACATCGCAAACATCATACCAATACTAAGGTCACTATAAGCCACCAAAATAAGCCCTGATGCACGAAGAATCTCAAACATTGCTAAAAATATTGTATAAGAGAGTTTCTCATAGGCTACACTTTTATATCCATACTCATTTGAAGTTGTTTGAACTTTTTTGGCATGTGAGATTGCTTCAGTAAAAAAGTATTGCTCTTTATTTGAAGCTTTAATTTGACCAAAAAGATCTAGGGTCTCTCCAATATTATCTTGAAATTTTTCTATTGCCTGATTTTCATCTTTTTTTAATGCACCTACAATTGCTGACATCTTTTTACTAAGAAGCATTATTAAAGGTTGAATAACCAAAATCAAAATTCCTAAAATTGGGTCTATCATAATCATAACAACACCAACTGCAACAAGGGTTAAAACAGAAGATACAAACTTGCTAACACTCGTAATGATAAAAGCATCAAGAGTATTTACATCTGTAATAAGATTAGCCGTTATAGCTCCACTTCCAAGTGTTTCATACTCATTCATAGAGGCAACTCTCAGATGCTCTATAAGTCTTTTTCTAATCATAAAAGTTACATATTTTGAGATACGAGTAAAAACCTTAGTGATAATCACACCTAAAAAGTAATAAACTAATCGTAAAAATATCACAACTAAAGTAACAATAGCTATATAATAAAATGCTGTTGTCTCACCTACAAAAAAGTTGATATTCTCTACAAAATGCGCAGGTTTATCTAAAAGAACCTCATCAACCATAATGGGAAGCATAAGAGGAATGGGAACACTTACAAGGATTGCTAAGAGAGTGATAATTTGACCATATATAAGAGCTGGTTTTTTATCTAAAATCAGTCTAAAAATGCTTTTTAGAGTTATGGGAGTATTATTCATTTGGCTCTTTTACAAAATATGGTTTAAAAATAAAAAACATCATAAATCCCCAAAGAACAGTAGTACTAAATATCTCTATAAGTCCAGCCTCTTCACTCATATGAATCATAGATTTAATATCTATTGAGTTAATATCAAAAATATAATCAAGCCCTAAACCAAAAATGATACTTCCTAAGATTATAGTTGCTAGATATATATAAAGTGAGATTGTTCCAAGCATTTTTTTAACTACACCAATAGTTACAGTATTTGTCGCAGGTCCTGCTGTTAAAAACACAAAAGCTGCACCTGGACTCACTCCACTTATCATCAAAGCTGATGCTATTGGTAGTGAAGCTGTTGCACAAACATACATAGGAACTGCAATCGCTATAGCTATGAGATAAGAAAACCAAGAATTTTCAATCAGTATTTCACTTAGATTTTGAGGTATTGCTATTGTTATAAGAGCACCTAATATAAGACCATATAACAAAGGTTTTGCGATATCACCAAGAAGCGTAATAAAGGCATAATCCATAGCCCTTACAAATGAAAAGCTTTTTTTCTCATCTTCTTTTTCCATTGAACAAGAATCAGTTGAACTACAACAGCTTTTTTCCTCTTGGGCATCTTCTATAATATCTTTATCTAAATAGTTTGCAAGAACTCCGGCAACCATAGCGATTATCATTGAAGTGAAAACTCTATAAATTGTAAAAATCCAACCAAACATACCGTAAGTTGCAAGTATAGAATCAACTCCAGTTATAGGTGTGGAAATTAAAAAAGAAAGAGTTGCACCTTTACTTGCTCCACTTTTTTTAATGCTTGTAGCTAAGGGGATAACTCCACAAGAACATACTGGAAGAGGCACACCAAAAACAGTAGCTTTTATAACTGAGCCAATATTTTCACTTCCTAGATGTTTAGTAACGATAGACTCTGGAACTGTTTCATGTAAAACTCCTGCAAAAACCAAACCAAAAAGTATATAAGGTGACATGGCATGTGAAAGTTCAATAAGAGCAGAGAAAAATAGAGTTATATAATCCATACCAGCAACCTTTTTAGCTTATAATTATAAGTTTATCCCATAGTTACTTAAGCTGGCATGTGGAAATCTCCACATCCAAAAAGTTTAAGAGTTGTGAGTTATCGCGTTTGCAATTCTTAGCATAGTTTCATTTTTACCTAAAATAGCCATAACACTATCAAGTCCAGGTCCACTCATTTTTCCAAGAAGAGCTACACGAAGAGGTTGACCGATTTTACCAAAACCTATCTCCATCTCTGCAACTACCTCCTCCATAAGAGCATGATAATCACTTGGAAGATGACAATTCTCACATGCCGAAACTTTTGCACCAAAGGTATTTATAACTTCAATAGCATTACCTTTAAAAGCTTTTTTAACAGCTTTCTCATCATAAGAAGTTGGAGTTGTAAGTATCTCTTTTGTAAGTTCTGCTAACTCTTTAAGAGTTTTTGCTCTTTCTTTTAACTCATCTAAAAGAATCTCTTTTTTATCGTGTGACGTTAGAACTAAGTCATACTCAGTTAAAAGTTCAGCTAACTTTTGATTTGATGTATTTTTTATGTAATGTGCATTTAGCCAGTCAAGTTTTTCAGTGTTATATATTGAAGCTGATTTATTTATATCTTTAGGGTTAAAAAGCTCTTGCATCTCATCCATACTAAATATCTCTTGATCACCATGACTCCAACCAAGACGAACCAAAAAGTTTAAAAGTGCAGCAGGAGTATAACCCATCTCTTTGTAAGCCATAACATCAGTTGCACCATCACGTTTACTTAGTTTTTTTCCTGCTGAGTTATGAATCATAGGAACATGATAAAACTTAGGTAAATCAAATCCAAGTGCTTCATACACTACTATTTGTTTAGGTGTATTTGAGAGATGGTCGTCTCCACGTATAACTTCGTTTATTCCCATTAGGTGGTCATCAATCGCTACAACAAAGTTATATGTTGGGGCGCCATCAGCTCTAGCAATTACAAAATCATCTAAAATATCTTCAGCTTGAAAACTAACATCACCTTTTACTCCGTCTTTGATTAAAATCTCTCCACTTAGAGGTGCTTTTATACGGATAACAGGCTCAATCCCTTCTGGTGGAGTTCCATCAAAATCACGAAATTTACCGTTATATTTTGTACGCTCTTTATTTGCCATTTGAGTCTCACGAAGCTCTGTTAATTCCTCTTTTGACATATAACATTTATAAGCTTTACCCTCATCAAGAAGTTGCTTAATATATTTAGCATAAATCTCATCACGCTGTGACTGATAAGTTATCTCACCATCATGCTCTAGACCTAACCAATCAAATGCTTTTAAAATTGCATCCGTAGCTTCTTGTGAATTTCTAGCCTTGTCAGTATCTTCAATACGAAGAACAAATTCACCACCATTTTTTTTAGCCCAAAGATATGAAAAAAGAGCAGTTCTTAAACCACCAATATGAAGATAGCCAGTAGGACTTGGAGCAAAACGAGTAACAACCATGAAAAAACCTTTTTGTTTTAGTAATAGAATTTTAGGCAAACATTGGTTAAAAGAGGGTAAAATACTGACTTAAATTTTTAACAAAGTGATTTTTAATGTATAGATTTTTACTAAGTATGGTATGTGTACTCTCTTTAAATGCAGAGATGGTTGGTGGTGTAGCTGTTGTTGTAAAAGATAAAGCGATAACTCTTTATGACATAAAAAAAGAGATGAGAACTTCAAAAGTAAGTATGGAAATGGCAACTAATGCTCTTATCCGTCAAAAACTAGAAGAAGCTGAAGTTAACGAAAGACGCATAAAAGTTAGTAACTCAGAAGTTTATGATGATATAAAAGATACTGCTAAAAGAAACAAAATGAGTGTAAATGACTTTTATGAAGCTGCTCTAAATGCAAATGGACTAAACTCTACAGAATTAAAAGCAAAAGTCAAACAAAGATTACTTAGTAAAAAACTTTATATGGCTATCGCTTACTCTCAAGTATCTGAGCCAAGTGAGGCTGAGATTAAAGAATACTATGAGCTAAATAAAACTAAATTTTTACATCCATCAGCTTTTACAGCTGTTATATACCAAGCAAAAGATAAATCCATGCTTCAAACTAAAGTAGATAATCCAATGTTTTATTCACCAGAGATTACTGCAAATGAGCAAGTTTTGCCATATGACAGAATATCTCCAGAACTATCTAAACTTCTTGAGTCAACAGCTTTAAATAGTTTCACACCTATAGTTCCAGATGGACAAGGTGGTTATATGAGCTTTTATATCAAAAAAGTCCATAGCGCAAGTGATGGAAATATAGATGGTTTAAAAAACCAAATAACAAATATATTAATGAGTCAAAAAAGGGAGCAAGTTCTTAGTAACTACTTTGCAAGACTTAGAGATAATGCGGATATAAAAATGATAAGAAAGGCTAACTAAGTTATAATATAGTATAATAATATATTATGCTAAGGAAGTTATTTTGAAGTTTAATAGTAAAAGCTTTTTTTCTTATCAGAACATACTTATTATAGCTTCTATCTTCCCTATTTTAATTTTTGGTTTTCTAACATATAATGATTCTAAAAAACAAAATTCTAAAGCAACACTAGAGCATATTGAAAATATAAATAAAATCAAAAAAGAACTTGTTGTAGATTACTTTAAACATGTAGAGTTTGATGTTAATATCCTTGCTAATACAATCTTATTTTTACAAAAACAAGCCAAACAAAATATTATAAACATTCAAAATCTACAAAAAAACCATCTACAAAATCATTATGAATCTGTTGAAAAAGATATTATTGCTCTCTCTAAAAAAGATATATTTCAATACATATATAACTTCAAAAACAGGGGAAAAGATGTAGATAAAGAGTATATGGACAATATTTTTACCTACAAACAAGAACTAGGTATAAAAAATATTTTGATGATAAATGAAAATGGAAAAATACTTTACTCAAGTGATCAAAGTAACTTATTAAACACTAATGTTACACAACTTACAAATGCTTTTAAAAATACATGGAATCAAATTAAATCATCAAAAACTGAGGCTAAAAAATCTGTTTTTTTCGTTGGAATGGGCTATGACAAACTATCTGAGAGTTACAAACAATTTGCAATAACTGCATTTAAGGATGTTAAAGGTTTTATAGCTATTGAAATAAATCAAGATTCAATTCAAAGAATTATAGGAAATGTATCATCACTTGGGAAGAGTGCTGAAACCTACTTAACATATCAAGATAATGGTGAAACATTTTTAGCTACAAATAGACATGTCAAATATGGAAGAATCGGCGATAAAAAAACGAATACATATATAGATGCAGGCTTTAAGTCGAAAGGGGTTGGTATAAAATATGGTAGCCTAAATAGCATTGAGATGGCTGGGTATATGCCTGTTATTGCTAAAAACATTTCGATGAGTATGCAGACTACAGTCTCATATACAGATATTATCTCACCAACCGTGAAAGGTTCTGATTATTTTGAGCAGTTTATGCATGATTATAATTATCATAATATTATGTTAGTAGGTTATAAAGGTGATGTTTTTTACTCTGTTGAAAAAGAAGATGACTATCAGACAAATATATTAACTGGAAAATATTCAAATACGCATCTATCAAAAGCTGTTAAAAAAGTTTTTAAAACAAAAGACTTTGTTTTAACTGATATTAATTTTTATGAAGCTTGCCCAGACAAACTAGCACAATTTGCTCTCTATCCAATTATGGATGAGAATGAATCTATTCAAACTATTGTAGTTGTACAACTAGATTTAGATAATTTAACAAATGTATTATCAGTTAGTAGTGATATCTATAGTACAAATGACACTTATATAGTTGGAGAAGATTATAGACTTCGAACTGACTCTATGCAAAAGACATCTACTTATAATGTATTAAGTTCATTTTCAAATAATGTTAAAATCAATACTAAAGATATTGAAAGTGCTTTTAGTGGCGATACTTCTACTTCTATAATAAAAAACTATATGGGCATTGATGTTCTCTCAAGTAAAAGTATTATAGAGGAGTTAAATTTTAAATGGGTTGTTATTTCAGAGATTAATGTAGATGAAATCAACTCTTTGACAGGTGGTTTGAAAACTAATATTTTAACTTTTGTGTTTATCTCCTCTTTTATGGCACTTATCGCTATGATAGTTATCACAAATGAAAAAAACAGACAAGATAAAAAGCTAAAACATCAAGCAACTCACGATACTTTAACTTCCCTTCCAAATAGAAAATTTGCCTTAGAATTTTTAACATATATTTTAGCAAACTCTAAACGTTTAAATACCCAAGGGGCAGTTTTATTTATAGATTTAGACAAGTTTAAAATCGTAAATGATACTTTTGGTCATGAATCCGGAGATATGGTGCTAAAAGAAGTTGCTTCAAGACTTAAAACAGTACTAAGAGAAGATGATCTTATCGCTAGAATTGGTGGTGATGAGTTTTTACTTATAACTAATAACTTTAATAGTCTAACCGATATAGACACACTTTGTAAAAGAATAATATCAACTCTTTCTCAGCCCATTAATGATAAAACTAGAAACTATGATATTGGTGCTAGTATTGGTATATCAATCTTTCCTGATGATAGTAATGACCCTGAAGAACTTTTGAGCTTTTCAGATATCGCGATGTATAGAACAAAAGAAAATGAAAGAAATAGCTTTACATACTACTCTAAAGACATGAGTGAAATATCCCTTAAAATTTCTCGTGTTGAACGTGAACTAAAGCATGCGATTGAAAACGATGAATTAGTTCTTTATTTTCAACCTCAAGTTGATTTAAAAACTTCAAAGGTTATTGGTGCGGAAGCTCTTGTTAGATGGAATCATCCTAAAGATGGTCTAATCATGCCTAATGATTTTATACCCATTGCAGAGGGGAGTAACTTAATTATTGACTTAGGTATTTGGGTAACAAAAGAAGCTTGCAAAATTTTTAAAGTTTGGAAAGAAAATGGCTGTAAAATAGAGCGTATATCGGTAAATATGTCAGCTAAGCAACTCCAATGCTCAAGATGTGTTGAGAATATGAAAAAGATAATTGATGATACAGGTTTTAAAGCAGATTGGCTAGAATTAGAAATCACAGAAAATTCACTTATATCTAATTACGAAACGACTATATCAAATATCAAAACTCTTAAAAGTATGGGGATTATATTTTCCATTGATGATTTTGGTACAGGGTACTCATCTCTCTCATATCTTAAAACTCTAGATATCTCAACTCTAAAGATAGATAGGGAATTTGTTAAAGATATGATAGAAGATGCAGATAGCAGATCTATAGTTGAGGCAATAATACTTATGGCGCATAAACTTCACTATACTGTTATTGCGGAGGGTGCTGAAACAAAAGCAGATATAGAGCTATTAAGATACTTTGCTTGTGATATTATTCAAGGATATTATTATGCAAAACCTTTATCTCAAAAAGACTTGTTAGAGTATCTTGATATAATGTCAGAAAAAGTAGATAAATGTTAAGTGATAAAAATTTTATAAATATTGCCTTAGAGTTAGCGACAGCCTCAAAATGTGTATCAAAACAGGTTGGTGCTGTGATTGTTAAAGATGGAAGAATCTTAAGTACAGGTTACAACGGTACACCTGCGGGCTTTACAAACTGTAATGACCATTGGGATGGAGAATATACCTCAGATCATCATGAGTGGTCAAAAACTTACGAGATACATGCTGAGATGAATGCAATCATCTGGGCTGCTAGAAAAGGGATATCTATTGAGGGTGCTTCAATATTTGTAACTCTTGAACCTTGCAGTGAATGTAGTAAAAATTTAATTGCAAGTGGAATTAAAAGAATTGTATATGCAAAACCGTATGAGCATACCCACTCCGACACAATCTCAAAATTTCTTAAAGACAATGGTGTTAGTATTGAGCAATTAAGTATAAAATAGTTTCTTGAATCCCCTCTTGTCATCCTTGACATAAATCTATTTTTTTTATTACAAAATATGATACACTCCTGCGCATAAGCTTGTTTATAGCTGAATACTTCTGGAGTTTACATTATTATGAATTTTTTTATAAAAGCTGGTTTATTTGTAATACTATTACTTTTTACAGTATCAATTTTTTTACCAACAAAAGAGAAACGACAATTTAGCGATAAGGAATTAAGAGAAGTTGCCTTATCTAGAAATATGTCAAGTACTCCAGCTACATATAAAGATCTTTTAAAATTAGTTGATACTCCACAAAATAAACTAACTAAAAGCAGAGTTGATTTAGGAAGAGATTTATATCATGATACAATCCTCTCTAAAAACAAAGATATAAGCTGTGCCACATGCCATGTTCTAAGTAAAGACCAAAATAAAAAGAATAAATTTCTAGAACTACTTACATCTAAGACTAATGATAAAACTGATTGTGTTGTGTGTCATCTGCGTGACCAAAGTGGAACTGACAGATTTGAAACAGCAGTTGGACATAATGGGGTTAAAAACCAATTTCATCTAAACACTTTAACAACTCTAAACTCAGCTCTTGCGAAATACCAAACATGGGATGGCTCAGTAAAGACTCCTGAAGAGCAAGTTGGAGCTTCCATACAAGACCCTTACCAAATGAATCTTTTAGCGTCTGAGGCACAACAAAGACTCTTAGAAGATGAAGAATATGTGAAAAAGTTTAACCTTAGTTACAGTTCTGTAAATTTTGAAAATATAAAAAAAGCTATAGGGGCTTATCTTAGAACACTTGTAACCAGAAGTGATTACGATAGATTTTTAGATGGTGATGACTTAGCAATGAGTAAAAAAGCAAAAAAAGGTTTAGCAAATTTTTTAAACTTTGGCTGTAAGGGATGTCATACTGGTGTTACTGTTGGTGGGCAAAGCATACAAAAATTTCCTCTTCGTGACTATAACAGTATTGTTGGAGTGACTAACTCATATAATGAATCTGATAAGGGTAGAGAAGTAAGCCAATTTGATTTAAACGGTGAATTTTATCATCCATATCCATTTGAGAATAAAGGTGGTTTTATGGGCAAAAATGGAGAGAGACTATTTAGAGTACCTATGCTACGTAATGTCACAAAAACTTCTCCATATTTCCATAATGGCGCTGTTGCTAAGTTAAGAGAAGCAGTATTTCTTATGGGTAAACACCAACTAGGTATGAATCTAACGGATGAGCAGATTGATGAAATTGTTGCATTTTTAAAAGCTTTAGAGGGTGATATCGTCGATTATAATATACAAGAGAGCGAATCATGAAAAACATACATATGAAGATCTATATAATACTAATGTTTTTAAGTGGTGTTCTTCAACTTAGTATTTTTAACATTAGTTGGGAATATTTCAGAATGATTCAAGCGATACATATAGTGAGTTCAGCGATAGTCTCTGTTTTACTTCTTGTACCTTATGTAAATAAACATACATATGAGTTTATGATTGTAAAAAAAGCAAAAAGTACAAGTGGTGTAATATTAGGAATAGTCCTTTTTCTAATAATCGTTAGTGGTTTTTATCTCTTTTTAGTTGGAAATCCAGGTTCAGATTTGCTTGGGATGTACTCTTACTACATCCATTTATATGGTTCTTTCGTTTTAATGTTTTTCCTTTTTGCACATGCCAAGAAAAAAATCAATCCCCCGCAAGTTTCACTTCTTTTAGCATTTGTACTAGTAATAGCTTCGCCAACAGAATCTTTAGCTAAAAGTAGTTCGAAATTAACAAATATAGAACTTGAAGATGGTGTTGATATCTACCATAATGAAGATTGGACTAACTCTGCTAAATGTAAATCATGTCATACAGAGATTTTTAATCAGTGGGCAGATTCTAATCACAGACATCTAGTTGGGACAAACCCATACTATATGGTGATGGAAACTTTAGCTGCTGAGGATAAAGGTGAAGGTTTTAGAAAGTGGTGTATGGGATGTCATAATCCAAGTGCTGTAACTACAGGAGCAGAAAAAACTACACACCCAATGAATGATAATAGTATGCCAGATGTTCTTTTTGAAAGTGGCTCCAAAAGCTTAATAGATGAGCTAAAAACACATGGTAACTCAAGATTAGAGCAAGGGGTATCGTGCATTACATGTCATAGAATAACTAAAACATCATCTAGTGGAAACAGTTCTTATACACTGGATATAACAAATAGAAAAAAATACGCACTTGAAGATAGTAATACTGATGTTGAGCGATGGCTTAGTGAAAAATTTATCAATGCTAACCCTAAAGTACATAAAGAGAGTTACTCTAATACTATTTATAAAACTAGTGCCTATTGTGCATCTTGTCACGATGAATTTTTACCAGATTCAAAAAAAGAGGTAGTCTCAACTTTTAAAGAGTGGGAAAAATCAAAATATAACAATCCAAATGATAAAAGCAAACATAAGACTTGTATTGATTGCCATATGACATATTTAAAAGATGGTAAATTATCTCCACTAAAAGGAACTTCAACAACAGGTGGAACTATAAAAGATGATATAAAAGTTCACTATTTTGCAGGTTCAAATCATTTTTTATCTGGGCTTAAAAACAAAACAAATGAAGATCAGACTATACAACTTCTTCGTACTTCTGCTGAGCTAGATGTGGATATAAAAGATGGGAAAGTTTTAGTAGGTGTTAAAAATGTTGGAGCTGGACATCATCTACCTACTGGTGTTTCAGATTTTAGAGAACTTTGGCTTGACATAACTCTGTATGATAAAGATTCTAATATAGTCTTTAGTAGTGGTAAACTAAAAAGTGATGGTAATCTGGATAAAGATGCAAGACCTTTTATGAAAGTTTTTGGTGATGAAAACTCTAAGCCAGTTGGTTTACTTTTTTGGAGATATAAAAAACTACTTAGTGATACTAGAATTAAATCTGGAGAGAGAAGAGTAGAGATATTTGATATACCTAATGCAGGAAATCTTAAATATCCACTAAAAATAGATGTAAAACTAAACTTTAGAATCTATCCTCAGTGGGTTACTGATGCAGTTAAAAGAGCTTACCCTCAACTTCCAAATCCACCAGTTGTTCTACTTGAGAGGATTGAAGCTGATTATGATAATTCTATAAAACCCAAGTAGAGAATTTTTTATTTTTTATTTTTCCATTTGAGAGTTTTTTATGGGCTTGGTCTATAAACTCTCTTTGGATTGCGACATAAGCTTGTCTATCATAAATATCTATCTTACCGATTGAGCTACCTTTAAGTCCAGCATCTCCAGTTAAAGCACCTAGCAGATCACCAGCTCTAAGTTTATCTTTTTTCCCACCCTCAATAACTAAAGTTACATTTTGAGGTTTCATCTCAAAAGCATTTGCTTTTTTCAAATTCTGTGAATCTTCAAAAATACGAGTATCATTTTTATACTCCATAACATCTTGGGTATCATTATAAAGAGTGATAGCAATACCCTCAGCTCCAGCTCTACCTGTTCGCCCTATTCTATGAGTGTAAGTCTCCTCAGTATGTGGAACATCATAATTTACTACCATGGATAACTCTTTTATATCTAAACCTCTAGCTGCTACATCTGTTGCTATTAAAACAGGGCATGATTTATTAGCAAACTGAACTAAGACATCGTTTCTTTCATACTGTTCTAAATCTCCATGAATTGCTAGTGCATCTATTTTATTTTTAGCCAAATTCTCTGCTAACTCTTTTGCTACTATTTTAGTGTTTGTAAAAACAATAATATTTTCAGGTTTAAAGGTACTAAAAACTTTTACTAAAGTGTCTGTTTTATTATGCTCACTTGATTCATAAAATATCTCTTGTATTTTATTTGCTACCTCAGTTGAAGCTGTTTTTACACTTATTGCATCTCTTTGAATTCTATCACTTATAAATGTTATCTCATTAGTGTAAGTTGCTGAAAAAAGCAAAGTTTGACGCTCTTTTGGAGCGTATTCTAAAACCTTATCAATCTCTTCAATAAAACCCATATCTAACATTCTATCTGCTTCATCTAGAACTAAAGTCTCCAAGTTTTCAAGAGATAAAGTCTCTTTATTTAGATGTTTTAAAATTCTACCTGGAGTTCCGACAATTATATGTGCACCATGACGAAGAGAGCCAAGCTGTGGACCAAAAGCAGCCCCACCACAAAGAGTAAGTATTTTAATATTATGTGCAAACTTAGCAATATTTCTAAGCTCCTTTGCAACTTGGTCAGCCAACTCCCTAGTTGGGCAAAGAACAAGCGCTTGGACACGAAATTTTTTAACTTGAAGTTTATTTAAAAGCCCTATTCCAAAAGCAGCCGTTTTACCGCTTCCTGTTTTTGCCTGAGCTATCACATCTTTACCTTCAAGGATGAGAGGTAATGTCTCAGACTGAACAGGTGTCATTTGGGTATATCCGATTTTATCCAGATTTTGAATCATATCGCTAGAGAGGGGGAGTGTTTGGAAGTTTATTTTCATGTGAAAGTGTAACATGATTTAGATTACATTCTTATAACTCTATATCTCGTGATGGCTGTCCAAAATAATATCCTTGTGCATAATCAACACCTAATGATTTTGTTAACGTATAAATCTCTTTTGAATATACGTATTCTGCAACAGTTTTTATACCCATCCTCTGTGCAAATTCTACAATAGTTTGTACTACCATTCTTGAACTTTTGTCTTTATCTATGTTTTTAATCATAGAACCATCTATTTTTATATAATCTACATCTAACTGTATTAGATACTCAAAGTTTGAATATCCAGTTCCAAAATCATCAATTGATATCTGGACACCATGTTTTTTAACTGATTTTATAAACTTTGATACAGGAACAAAGCTCTCTATACCTTCAGACTCTATAATCTCAACAACCATTCTTTTACCAATATCACCTTTGGCTATCTCTTCATATATATAAGAAGTGATATCTTCATCTAAAATATCATCAACAGATAAATTTATAGAAAATAGATAATTATTGTTTTTAAATCTCTTAAATGCATCTTTTAATACTGCTTTTGTTAAGTTTGAATAAACCTTATTTTTCTTTGCAATATCTAAAAAGTGGATAGGTGTTATATAGTTATTTTGATCATCTATCATTCTCATTAGACATTCATACTTCACAGTTTTACCAGTTGCACAATCAACAATTGGTTGAAAGAGTGCAATTATTCTGTCTTCTTCAATAGCTCTACTAAGTCTCTTTGCCCAGCTAATATTTAGTTCATATAAATGTGTTTCTTCCATAGATTCATTATATGTTAACTGGTGCTTATTTTCTTTTTTAGCAATTTTTAGTGCTATATCGGCATGTGAAAGCAGAAGCTCTAAACCATAAGATATACCTATAGTAATTCTTAAGTGTATATCTTCAACATTTTGTATTTGAAAGTTATGCTTTGTAATACTACTTATTAGATATGTAGCTAACTCTTCAAACTCTCTTATATCCATGCTTCCATTACAAAGATAAGCAAATTCATCTGCATGAAGTCTATATAATTTTTGATTCTTTGGCAATATATCTTGCAAATACGCAGTAAAAGCAACTAAGAGCTCGTCACCTACCGTATTACCATATAAATCATTTATCTCTTGAAACCTATCTATATCAATAATCATTAAGAGCGATTCATTTTGATTGTCTAAAGCTTCAATAAGGGATATTCGATTATTTACTTTTGTTAAGCTATCGCTATAAAATTGATTTTCTATTGAATCAAGCATACCGTTAAAAACATTTTGCATAGATTGTATTTCATGTATGTTGTTTTTAAAAGAAGCCCTTTTTCTGATATCTTTACTATCTTTGATATTATCAATCAGACTAATAAATTTATTCATAGGCATTAACATATATTTTTGAAAATTTATAAAAAGGATTAAGAACATAATTAAAGAGAAAAATACCATAAACATCATAAAAAAGTTAATAATTTTATTTAGAGAAATTTTAATCTCATCTACTGGATATTTTATATGTATAGTTCCTAATACACTATTTTCTTTTGCATTTGTATGACACTTAAGACACTCATTTTTTGCAAAAACAGGATAATAATATTCTATAGTTTCTTCATCTACAATATTGAGAATTTCCTTACCCTTTAAAGCTTCAACAACAAAGGTATTTTTAGCTTTAATCTGCTTATCTCTATGAATCTCCCCATAAAGCTTAGATACTAAAGAACTTCTATAAATATCTACACTCATCTTATCATCAACATCATTAAGTCGTTTTGTGATTGTTTTTAAATCTTCTTTAGTCCAGCCTTTAGCCATTGCTGCATAGTAAGATTCAAACACAATTTTACTAGTTTTTCGAGCATCTGCTTGAGCAAGTTTTTCAATAGCATTACTTTTAATATACTCGCCATACAAAAAAGATATAACTAATGTAAAGATGAGAATTATAGTAATAATTTTAGCAGTTAAAACAGTATATGTAGTAGTTTTTTTATTCACTATATTTTCATCCAGTTAAATTTATTTTTTATTTGAGGGGTCTAGTTCATTTATAACGCTATCAAGAATTGTAAATAGCTTATCACTCTCATCTTCCATTGATTTAAAGTTACCTAAAATTTCTTTTTCATTGTTAGGATCTAGTACACCACCACTTTCTACAATTTTAATATTATTTAAGACACAATTATGTACTTTGGCATGTGGTTCATCTATAAAACTATAGTTTTTAGTATGTCCATAGCGAGTTTTTCCATCATCTAAATACCACTTACCAAGCCTACAGTTTTTATGATCTGCAAATTTTGAAACTCTCTCTTGGGCGAGTACAGATGTATAAGCATTTGACTTAAATAGTATATGGTCAATTTTCACTAAAACCATAAAGAGTGAATCACGTATATAACTAGCATATTCAGCAGAAGAGTGCGCATTTACTTGAAATTCTTTAAGGGAATCTGCAAATTCTGAAATCTTGTTTGTGGCATTCTCTGAAATAATTGTCATATCTTCAGAGTGTGTTTTTATCTCTTGTGTTTCTTGCTGAAGAGTTTGAATAGTTATAGATATCTCTTGTGTTGATTTTTGAGTTCTCTCTGCAAGCTTTCTTACTTCATCAGCAACAACAGCAAATCCACGTCCATGCTCACCAGCACGTGCTGCTTCTATAGCTGCATTTAATGCAAGTAAATTTGTCTGCTCAGCGATATCTTTTATTATACCAGCTATAGAAGATATCTCTTCAGAACGTTCAGACAGACCATTAATATTGTGACTTGTTGAATCTACTTTTTGACTCAAGTTATTAAACATCTCTAAAAGTTCTTCCATTGATAATAAACTTCTATTTGCCTCATCAGAAGTTTGATCAGACATGCTTGATATTTTACTTACTTCTTCTGAATTATTTAAAAGATTTTTTTGAATAACTGTTAAACCATGAGAAATACCACCACCTAAATCGTGTAGTTTTTCTGTAAATTGTCCTCTTATTTGTGCTTCATATCCATTTTCTATAATTTTTACAGAGTTATTAATAGTCTCTATAGATTCTCGTAAAAAAGGATTAAGACCCTCAGAGTTTGCATAATAAGATTTATTAGTATCTTCTGCAATATTTATAGCTTTTATAGTCTCTTGCATGTATTGCTTTAACTGCCCAAGCATCGAGTTAAATTCAACACCAAGCTTATATATTTCACCATTACCCAACTCTGGAGCATTAACATCATAATCCCCACTACTAACTTTTAGCATTGAGTTTGTAACACCTTCGACAGAGTTTACTACAACTAAAAGTTGTGAGCGAAGATATAGTGCTAATCCCACATGAACAGCTGTTATTAGTAATACGATAACAGAAAAACCAAATATATAGCTTTCTATTAAAAGACCTAGTATGAAAAGTATTATCTGTAGTATATTTGATGTAGCTACATTTTTAAGTGTTGAAGTTTGCAAGATTAACCTTTTATAATTATATCAGTTATAAGTACCGATATTATATATTGTTAAATCACAAAAGTAAAGCTTTATGTTATATTTTAATATATCTCTTTAACGCGTCCAACTTCGCCGCTCATTAGACGAACTTTTATACCATGGGGATGGGAAGGAGATTTTGTAAGTATGTCACGAACTATACCATCAGTAAGCAGTCCGCTTTGTTGGTCTTGCTTTAGAACTATGGCAACTGTCGAACCATGTTTAATATTTTTTCTTTGTGTGCCGTCCATTTTATTGCCTTATGGAAAATTTATTTGCAATTATATCTGTTTTTAAACTGGTACATCATAATCGAAGCAGCAACCCCAACATTAAAACTTTTAACTCCCTCTTGCATCTCTATAGTTACAACTTCATCACAAATATCCAAGACCTCTTTACTTATACCTTTACCCTCATGCCCCATAAGGAGTACCCATTTTTTTGGTATTTCCACATGCCATAACGGTGTAGAGTTATTAGTTACTTCAGCTGCAAAAATTTTATAGCCTCTTTTTTTCAACTCTTGGCATGTGGAAATTATATTTTCATATACATGATACTTTAGATGGGACATATAACCCATAGATACCCTTAAAGCACGCCTACCATATGGATGTGGTGAGATAGTTGGAGTTAAATAAGAAGTTACGCCTAAAGCTGCGGCACTTCTAGCTATTGAGCCAATATTTTCAGTTGAAGTTATCTCGTCTAACATAATAATATTATCATCTAACTCATCCATCGAACTCTCTTTGGGTCGAATACCATGAGCCATGCAATTGTGATGAATTTTATGCCCAACTATTGTTTGCATAAGCTTTTTATCTGCCACATATAGTTTGGGAATATTTTTACTTTTTACTAAATCACTATATTCATCATAGTACTCTTGTGTAGCCAAAATACTTTTAATTTGTATCTCACTTTGCAAAAGCATATTTACAACCTTTGGAGAATCTGCTATAAAAGAGTTGTCATCTGTAAAAGCATTATCTCTTAAAGTATTATATATTTTCACATCAGAAAGTTCTGTGTTATCAATGTTTATAGTTTTCAATCTGCGAAGCTCTATCTATACGAACCTTACTTAAATCAATGCTCTTAACCTGATAAGTAATATCTCTATCTTTGATAACTTTATCTAACTCTTTTTTAGTTTCGCTAAAATCTAGTTTCTCTTCACTTAAAACAACAAAATCATCTCCAAAAACTCGAAATATAGATGCTCCTGTTAAGTTTGAACATAAAGTATTAGAGAAATTACTTAAAAGTTTATCACCCTCTTTCCAGCTGTGTTCTTTATTATATTTTGAGAAATTACTAATCATTATAATTTCCATATTTTTTAACTTGAAATTTTGATTATTTTTCATCAAAATAACATCTAAATAGTTTTGATTATATGCACTACTTAAAGTATCGTTATAAAAATATGCGAAACGCTCTTCTTCAAGTTTAGTTTTTGGAAGCTGACTAATAGTTTCATCTATCTCTGTATCACGAAGTGCTATTACCGCTTTTTCTACTACTTCTGGATGGAATTGTTTTGAACTTAGACTAACTAATTCTTCGAGTGCTTCATCTACACTTTTTCTAGACTTATATATTCTATTTGTTGTCATTGCATCAAAAGCATCTGCTACAATCATTATACGTGATAATGGTGCTATTTCATCAGATTTTAAGCCCTTTGGGTAACCACCTCCATCATATCTCTCATGATGGGAATGAATAATCTCTGCCAAAGGTTCAAACATTGGTATATTATTAAGTAGCTTATAACTCATTACTACATGCTCTTGAATTAGTTTATATTCAAGGGAATTTAATGTTTTTGGATTAAGTAAAACTGCATCAGGTGTACCTATCTTACCAACATCATGAAGAATACCAGCTTGATGAATCATAGTACATTCTTCTTCACTATAGCCCATACTTCTAGCTATAGTTTCACAATACTGAGCTACCCTTTTAGAGTGCCCTGCTGTATAAGTGTCTCTTTGCTCTATCATATCCACCATTGCAACAAGTGTTTTTTCATAATTATCACTTTGAAAAGAAACCATATAACTTAACTCAGCTGTTTTTTTATTCACCATATCTTTTAGATATAACTTATAATCTTCATTTTCTTTGATAATTTTTAATTTTTGAGTTATTTTAAATAGTTCATTATTTAACTGTTCATAATCAAATGGCTTAATTATATAACCATCTATTCCAGCTTTTATTGCTCCAAACATATAGTCAGATTCACTATGTGCAGATGTTATAAGTACAGCCTGTTCTTTATTTATACCTTTTATCGCTTCAATCATATCTAAACCATTCATACGTGGCATTGATAAATCAGTGATAACTATATTAAAACTATCTTTTTTATAAGCATCTAAACCATCAGCTCCATCATTTGCACTTATAACTTCCAAAAAAAGTTTTTCTAAATAACTAGTCATCGTAACTCTAATAGCGCTATCATCTTCAACATATAAAATTTTTAAATCTTTTGTTAATTCCTTTAGCTCTTTGAGATTAGTCATACTAAACTTCCTGCCTTTTTCATAATAAGTATAATATCCTCAAATGATATTGGTTTTTGAAGCGAAATATCACATAATCCACTTTCATAATGCTCTACTTTTCTTGATGCTGTTATAAATACTATAAATATATTACTGTTTATATCTTTTATTTTTTGAGCCATTGTTGCTCCATCCATCTTTGGCATCATCATGTCTGTTATTATTATGTCAAAATCTTTTGTTTTAGAATATGTTTCTAGACCTTCGGCTCCATCACTACATATTACAACATTATCAAAAAATTTTCTTAAGAACGTACCTGTACCATCTCTAATATCTTTCTCATCATCAACAAACAGGACTTTTAAGTTTCTAACTTTTTCTTTTAATTGTTCAATCTCATTCATAATACACCTTCTAAGACTTATTTTATCATATATGGCAATTTAATCCTAAAACAAGCACCATCATTATCATTGTATGTATCCAATTTTCCTTTTAGATGTTTTTCTATGATAGTTTTACTCATATATAGTCCAAGTCCTGTTCCATTCTTTTTATCTTTAGTTGTATAGTATGGATTAAAAATTTTATTTTGTATCTCTTCTTTAATTCCACCTGCGTTATCGCATATTGTAATAAAAACATCATCTTTAGCTTCTTTAATAAATATAGTAATCTTTCTATTTTCTTTTGTATTCTCAACTAATGCTTCTTTTGCGTTTTTTAGTATATTTATTATTACTTGCATTAGTTCTCTTGAGTATGTTTTTATCTTTTTACCATTTTTAAATTCTGTTATAACTTCAATATCATTATTTTCCAATGATTTCCCTATTACGCTTAGTGCTTCGGTAAATACATCTTCTGGCAGTACTTCTTCTGCTATTTTTCCTGGTCTAAAAAAGTTCCTAAAGTCATCTATTGTTTTTGAAAGTTCTTGTGTTTTATTTATTATATCTTTTGCTCCACTTTTTAAAGTTTTTTCATCTAACATATTTAGTTCTATATCTGCTAGAATATTATTCGCTCCCATTGATATTACGCTTATTGGTTGTCTCCATTGGTGGGCTATCATACTTATCATCTCTCCCATCGCTGCGTGGCGAGATTGAGATATCATTATTTCTTCTTTATTATGTAGTTCTTCATAAGCATTTTCTAACTCTGTTATATCAGTAAAAGTAATTACACTTCGTTGCCTTTCATCAAAAAGAAGTTTTCTTGCCCAAACCAAAAACTGATATTCAGAATCTTTATGTAACATTTTTACCTTATTTAATCTATCTGGATGAGAAAGAATAAAATCAAGCCAATTCATTCCATCGTTATCTGCTTGTATAAATTCTTTACCTTCTAAGAAAAAATCGCAAATACAATCATGTTCATTTATAAAGGATTCTATATTTTTGTAGCCTGTAAACTCAAGCATAGCACTATTAGCTTTATCAATATTAGTACCATCGGTCGCTATCATAATATTTGGTGTAGTTTCAAATATACTTTGCAAATATGCTTGATTTATATGCATCTGTTTTTCTATTTGTGTTTTTTCTAATACACGATAAGATTCCCTTATAGAAAAATAACCAATAGCACTTAAAACTATTAACCAAAGCCCAAAGTGACCAAGGATAATTGTGTAGTTATACTGTTGTGCTATTGTATATATCTCTTGAAGCGGTAACATAACCCCAATACCACCACGGATATCACCAAGTTTATAGCCATGAACGGCATGACACTTAAGACATTTTTGTGTTATTGTCAATGGACGCATTAAACGTAGATATGGTTCTTCTTCACTTTGAATATATTCAAAAGCTTCCTCTTTACCCATCTCAAATGATTTTAAAGCTTTTGTCTCCCACTCATCTGGTTTATTACCTTCATATAAATACTTAAGAGAGGTTATTCTGCCTTTGGCTCCATATAATCCAGAATAATCATTCATTAACTGTCGAATCATATAAGCTGGATTCATTAAAGTTAACTTTGTACCATCTGGCTTAACTATATCTCTATAGGGTATATGGGCTAAATTAGGATTTGGAGGCGTTTTTTTTGTAGCTGGTACATAAACTCCACCATGTGAAGCTGCCCATAAACGAAAAGAATAATCTTTTTGGAAGTTTGCCCTAGCTATATTTTCTGCAATAGTCTTTATTTTTACATGGTCTTGCCACAAACTTAAACTTAAAGACAAAGCAATAAGTAGCGTCCAAGAATAGATAATTACACGGACATATTTTTTTA